>OCTX011681879.1_pt1 | contig 25161 bp, 23 predicted proteins | sample 1539691 | NCBI WGS metagenome assembly OCTX01 (sample SAMN02144231, study PRJEB22623) | gut metagenome | biome: sheep rumen | host: Ovis aries | place: New Zealand
CTTTTTCGCGTTTGGTAAACGCGGCTGGTAACCGAGGGTTATACCCGGCCAAAGAAAAACCACCAGATTTTCTGGTGGATATTTATTTATAATGTTTCATAGCCAGCGTGTGCGCTATTAGAAAGTCATTCGACATTTTACAAAATGTAGATGTTAAAATTTATAAAATTATATGACTCATCAGAGATGATGAGGTTTTTATTTACTAGTTATTATTTTTATGTTATCATTAAATTAAGTATTTCGATTCGAGGGGATAATATGATAGCTTGTTTTATTATTATTGGCATTGCTGTAGTATTATTGGTGTGGTATTTGATTTCAAAATGCCAAAAATATGATCTTAAGGAGCTATTTATTAAAATAGCTATTTCCTTATTATTTGTCGTAGTGGCATTAATAGCTACATATGATTCTAAAAAGATAGATATATTTAATGTTTTGATTATTAGTGGTTTAGTTTTTGGACTTATTGGCGATATATTACTTGATTTAAAGTATGTTGATAAGGAAAGAACTGATGGCTATAGCTATGGTGGCTTTATTGCCTTTGGTATAGGTCATATTTTATATATAACCGCTATAATAATTAAATATGCTAAGGGTAGTGCTTTATATATCTCTTTAGCAATAATATTAGATATTATCCTATCAATTACGACAATATTGATGGAAAAGCCTTTAAAGCTAGAGTATGGAAAGTATAAAATTATTTCATTTTGTTATGCATTATGCTTATTTGGCTCATGCTCATTTGGTCTTTTTTTAGCGATAGAAAATGGCTTTAATGCTTTACCATTAAATTTATTCTTTATAGGAGCCGTTTTATTTGCTGTATCAGATTTAGTTTTATCTGGAACCTATTTTGGTAAGGGTAAGGAAAGACCTATAGACTTTGTTATAAATTATATAACGTACTATGCAGCCCAATTCATAATTGCATCAATGCTACTTTATATATAAGAAAGGAAATAAAGGCTATGAGAATATTATTTGAAATTGACAAGAAGGACTATAAGGTAAACGGAACGGTTGGTAAAAGACCATCTGCTAGAGCTATAATAATTAAAAATGGTAAAATAGCTTTAGTTTATTCTAAGAGATTTAATTATTATAAATTTCCTGGTGGTGGAATTGAAGCAAATGAATCTAATGTTGATGCCTTAGTTAGAGAGGTTAAGGAAGAAGCCGGCTTAAATGTAATTAAGGATTCTATTAAGGAATATGGCCTTGCTATTAGAAAACAAGCAGGTATGAAGGAAGATTTATTCATTCAAGAAAATTATTATTATTTTTGTGATGTATCAAATAACATATCAGCTCAATCCTTAGATGCTTATGAGGGTGAGGCTTTGTTTGTTTTGAGATTTGTAGATATTGAAGAAGCTATTAAGGTAGATGAGGCCTTCCACTCTGAAAATGCATTTAATGAAATGATGATTAGAAGAGAAGAAAAGGTATTAAAGATGTTAAAGGAAGAGGGCTATTTCAAAGCATAACATAGGCTTTTTTCAAGCAAGGAGATGATATCTTGTATTACTCATTAATAGGTATTTTGGCACTAATAATATTAGTGATTACCAATCATGATATATTATTTAAAAGAAAAGGAACAAGGGTTATAAGAACCTATAGAGCATTTTTGCTTGCAATCGCAACATATTATTTAGCTGATATAATGTGGGGGCTTTTAGATTTGGCAAAATTAAGGACAGCACTTTATGTAGATACTGTTATATTCTTTATAGTTATAGCCTTAGGTGTAGTACTACATGCAGTATATACTGTTACTTATGTTGAAACTAAGACAATTTATAATAAGGTATATATTATAGCCAGTTCGATTTTTTTGGCATTAGTAGTCGTTGTGCTAATTATTAATCTATTTAATCCGATATTCTTTTCAATAGATGAAAAATGTGTCTATTATACAGGCCCAGCAAGATATTATGTTTTAGGCTATCAAATTATATTGTTATTTTTGACGGCTGTATATGCCTATGCTGAGGGCTTTAAGAAAAAAGGTATTATTGGAAAGAGATATATAACAATCGGCCTTTTTGCAACGATAATGTTAACATCAATTTCAATTGAGATGTTTTTCCCACTAGTTCCTCTTTATACAATTGGATATATGGTAGGTTCATCACTACTTAGAACTTTTATCGTCGAAAATGAAAAGGAAGAATATAGAGTTAATCTTGAGACCGCTTTAGAACGTGAGAAGAAGCAATCTCAAGAGCTTAAGACAGCTTGGGAACTTGCTTATACTGATGCCTTAACTGGTGTTGAAAGTAAGCTGGCATATTTAGAAGTGCAAGAAAGAATAGATACTCTAATTAATAATAATGAATTAAAGGATTTTGCTTTAGTTGTTTTTGATATTAATAATTTAAAAAAGGTAAATGATACATTAGGTCACCAGGAGGGTGATAAATATATCATTAAGGCTTGTACATTAATAAAAGAAACGTTTAAAAATAGCGATGTATTTAGAATTGGTGGAGATGAATTCATAGCTTTACTAAAAAATACAGATTTTATTAATAGATATAGCTTGTTAGATGATTTTAATAATCAAATTGAAATTAATATAAAAAATGATGATGTTGTTATTTCATCTGGTATGGCTGATTATAATAAAGATGAGGATAAGAGCTTTAGAAATATGTTTGAAAGAGCTGATTTTTCAATGTATGATCAAAAAAAGCATTTAAAATCTATAATGGATTAAAATTATACAATAATTGAAAAGATGAAAGAATAAAGTTATAATAATATTGCGCTAATTCTATTTTAAAGTTGGTGATTATATGCAAAGTGCTGAAGAGAAGAAAGCATATTACAAGGTTATAGTTAAAACATGCTATATTGCTAATATAGTTTATTTGATTGTGCATGTTATATATTTATTTTTATTTTTAGCTGCAAAAATATATCCACTAGTATATATCAATTTAGCTAGTATAGCATTTTATGTCTTATGCTTTATATTATTACGTAAACAAAAATATTATTATTATGCACTAGCCTGTGGTAATGAATTTTTATTATATATGTCAGCTGCCTCTATTTTGGTTGGCTTTGAATCAGGCTTCTATTTATGTATTATCGGTCTTTGTGTAGTTTCATTTTTCTCAACATATTTTGCAAAGGTTAAGAGAAAAATAGTTAATTCAATTACTTGGTGTGTATTATCATTTATAATCGTAGCATTACTATTTGCCTATGCTAATTTCTGTAAACCTGTATATTCTATTGAAATGTGGCTAAAGGTTACCTTATATGCAATGCATTTAACAGCTGTATTTGCCTTTATTATGGTATATCTATCTACATTCTTAAGATATGCTATTACTCTAGAAAATAGAATAATTACTGAATCTAGAACTGATAGATTGACTCAATTACATAATAGATATGATTTATATAATTATGTTTCTACATTAACTGATAAATCAGATTATGCACTTTCAATGTTTGATATAGATGATTTTAAGGTTGTTAATGATGAATATGGTCATCTATGTGGAGATGAGGTATTAAAGGAAATAGCTAGAATAGCTACAGATTTATTTAGCGATGATTTTGTTTCTAGATACGGTGGAGAAGAATTTATTATTATATCTAGAATGAATGGCGATATAAATTATGCTGTTGAACAATTGGAAAGATTTAGAAAGACTATTGAACAGCATGAATTTAAATTTGATAATAAAATAATTCATCTTACAATAACTATTGGTCTTGAGGCATATAGTGCTGAAGAAACAATTGAAGAATGGATTGGTCGTGCCGATAAGAAGCTATATTATGGAAAAAATAGTGGAAAGAATCAAACAGTATATAATTTAAAATAATAGACGATGAGGCTCTATTCTAAACGAATAGTGCCTTTTTTCTTTAATTTTAAAATTAATAATAAAAACACTTGAAAGTTGGACATAATAGTGTTATCCTTTTTAAGGATACTTTAAGATAGTCCAGTGAGGCTAACAAGAACAGAAGGATATTATTAAATTTAGGATACTAGTTTTCTGGTCTTTTTGGCTAGGAAACTTTTTTGTTTATATAAGAACACGGGAGAGTATTATGAAGGTTGAAAGAAACAGGAAGTTGGTTTTATCTAACGGTATGGAATTTCTTGGCGTTGGCTTTGGAAGCTCTAAGACTGTTATAGCTGAGGTAGTGTTTAACACCTCAATGGTGGGATATCAAGAGATACTATCTGATTCATCATATTGTGGTCAAATAGTATGTATGACATATCCTTTAATTGGTAATTATGGTATTACAGATGATGATTATGAATCTAAATCAATTAAAATGAGCGGATTTATAGTTAGAGAATATAATGATTTACCTTCAAATTTCAGAGCGACTAAAACATTAGGCGATGTTATGGATGAAAATGATGCCGCAGGTATTTCAAATATTGACACTAGAAGACTTGCAAGAATTATTAGAGATGAAGGCTCAATGCTTGCGATGATAACAGATATAGATAAGCCAACAGAAGAATGCCTAGAGGAAATCAAAGAAAGAGGCTTTGAGCATAACCAATTAGATAGAGTATCTACAAAAAAGGTATGGTATTCAAGAACTGCAAATCCTCTATATACTGTAGTTGCTATAGACTGTGGTATAAAGATGAACATAGTTAGAAAATTTAATAAATTTGGCTGTAATGTAGTTGTTCTTCCTTATACATCTACTTTTGAGGATGTTATGAAGCATCAGCCAGATGGACTATTTATTTCTAATGGTCCTGGTGACCCAGAGGATGCGAAGCCTGTAATTGAGCTTGTAAGAAGATGTAAGGGTGTTTTACCAATATTTGGTATTTGCTTAGGACATCAAATTATAGGTCTAGCTTATGGTGCTAAAACATATAAGATGAAATTTGGACATCGTGGTGCTAATCACCCTGTAAAAAATTTAATAAATGGCAAAATTGAAATAACAAGCCAAAACCATTCCTTCGCGATTGATAAGGATTCGCTAGAAGGAACTGGTCTAGAGCTAACTCACGTAAATGTTATTGATGGTGAGCTTGAGGGAGTAAGAGATGTTAAAAATCATGTAATTTCAATTCAGTACCATCCAGAATCTGCAGCTGGTCCTGAGGATTCAGAATATTTATTCAATCAATTTATTGATTTATTAAGAGATTTTGGAGGTAACAAAAATGCCTAGAAGAAAAGATTTAAAGAAAATTATGGTAATAGGCTCTGGTCCAATTGTAATTGGTCAAGCAGCTGAATTTGACTATGCTGGTACTCAAGCCTGCCTTGCATTAAAGGAAGAAGGCTATGAGGTAATACTTGTTAACTCAAATCCTGCAACTATTATGACAGATACAAAAATTGCTGATAAGGTTTATATGGAGCCTCTAGATTTGGAGCATGTAGCTAAAATCATCAGATATGAGCGTCCAGATGGACTTCTATGCTCAATTGGAGGTCAAACAGGCTTAAATTTAGGTATGAAGCTTGAAAGAAAAGGCATTTTAGATGAATGTAATGTTGAGCTTTTAGGTACTAATGCAGATGCAATTGAGCGTGCAGAGGATAGAGAGCTATTTAGAGAGCTTTGCTTAAATATTGGTGAGCCAATCTGTGAATCTATTATTGCAACAACAATAGATGAGGCGGTTGCTGCGGCAGCAAAAATTGGTTATCCAATTATTATTAGACCAGCTTTTACACTTGGTGGCACAGGTGGAGGCTTTGCTGATAATGAAGAGGAGCTAAGACCTTTAGTCAAAAATGCTTTAAAACTATCTCCAGTAACTCAAGTTTTAGTTGAAAAGTCTATAAAGGGCTTTAAAGAAATTGAACTTGAGGTAATGAGAGATAAAAATAATACAGCTATTATAGTTTGTTCAATGGAAAACCTAGACCCTGTTGGTGTTCATACAGGAGATTCTATTGTAGTTGCTCCAGTTCAAACATTAACTAATAAAGAATATCAAATGCTTAGAAATTCAGCATTAAGAATTATAAGAGCCTTAGGTATTGAGGGTGGCTGTAATGTTCAATATGCTTTAGACCCATATTCATTTAATTATTATGTAATTGAGGTAAACCCAAGAGTATCTCGTTCATCAGCTTTAGCATCTAAGGCATCAGGCTTCCCAATTGCTAGAGTTTCAGCTAAAATTGCGGCTGGTCTTACTCTTGATGAAATTGCGATTTCATCAACTGTTGCCTCATTTGAGCCAACACTAGATTATGTTGTAACAAAATTTCCAAGATTTCCATTTGATAAATTCCAGGATGCCAATCGTAAGCTTTCAACTCAGATGAAGGCTACTGGTGAGGTAATGTCAATTGGTAGAACCTTTGAAGAATCAATTTTAAAGGCTATAAGATCACTAGAAAATAAGGTGGATCATATTGAGCTTGCTAAATGTAAGGAAATGGCAAATGATGAGCTATTAGCCTTTATTGATGAAAATACTGATGAAAGAATTTATGCAGTAGCTGAAGCCTTTAGAAGAGGTATTACTGTAGAAAAAATATATAGAATAACTAAGATAGATAGATTCTTCTTAGATAAGATTTATCATATTGTTGAAATAGAAAAAGAATTAAAAGCTTCTAAGCTAGATGAAGAAACTTTAAGATATGCAAAACAGTGGGGCTTTAGCGATTCATATTTAGGAAAAATATGGAATAAAAATCCATATGAAATGTATGAATTAAGAGAAAAATATAATATATTCCCAGTATATAAGATGATTGATACATGCGCATCAGAATTTAAAGCATATGTTCCATATTTTTATTCAACATATGAGGATGAAAATGAATCAATTAGAAGTGATAGAAAAAAGATTGTTGTATTAGGCTCTGGCCCAATTAGAATTGGACAGGGTGTAGAATTTGACTATACTACAGTTCATGCAATCTGGGGTATCCAAGAGGCTGGCTATGAGGCTATAATTATTAACTGTAACCCAGAGACTGTTTCAACAGATTATACTGTTTCAGATAAGTTATATTTTGAACCTCTTACCTATGAGGATGTTATGAATATCATCCATTTTGAACAGCCAGAGGGCGCAGTAGTTGCCTTAGGTGGTCAAACAGCTATTAATTTAGCATCTAAGATTGATAGAGCTGGAGTTAGAATCTTTGGTTCATCATCTCACTCAATTGATTTAGCTGAGGATAGAGAGCTATTTGAAGAGGCAATGCAAGAAATAAATATTCCAATGCCAAAGGGCTATGGCGTATTTTCAGTTGAAGAGGCAGTAAAGGCTGCAAGAGAAATTGGTTATCCAGTACTTGTTCGACCATCATTTGTTTTAGGTGGAAGAATGATGCATATAGTTTATGATGAAAAAATCTTAATTTCTAAAGTTAAAGAAGCCTTAGCCTTCGATAATGAGCATCCAATTTTAGTAGATAAATATGTGTTTGGCCAGGAATGTGAAGTAGATGCTATCTGTGATGGAGAAGATGTATTTATTCCAGGTATTATGGAGCACATCGAGCGTACTGGCGTTCACTCAGGAGATTCTATGAGTGTATATCCTCCATATTCACTATCTGAACATGCTCAAAAGGTAATAATTGATTATACAAATAAGATTGGTAAAAAGCTTAATATGGTAGGCTTATATAATATTCAATTTATAGTTGATAAGGAGGATAATGTTTCAATTATCGAGGTTAACCCAAGATCATCTAGAACAGTACCTTTCCTAGCAAAATCAACAAATATCCCTATCGCAAATATCGCAACAAAGGTAATGCTTGGTGCTAAGCTAAAGGATTTGGGCTATGTAGGTGTAGCTCCAAAAAGAAAAAGATGGTATGTAAAAACACCTACCTTCTCATTTACTAAGATTACAGGCTTAGATGTAGTTCTTTCACCTGAGATGAAATCAACAGGTGAGGCAATAGGCTATGACTATTCACTAAACAGGGCCTTATTTAAATCACTTAAGGCCTCAGGTACTAGAGTTGCCAACTATGGTACTATACTTGCTACTATAGCCGATATTGATAAGGATGCTGCCTTACCATTAATAAAGAGATTTTATGATTTAGGCTTCAATATTGAAGCTACAAAGGGAACAGCTATGTTCTTAAAATCTCATGGTATTAAAACAAGAATAAGAAAGAAGCTATCTGAAGGCTCAGAAGAAATATTAGAGTCAATTAAGGCTGGTTATGTTACTTATGTTATTAATACATCTAGTGAGGGCGCAGGCTCAACAGCTGATGATGGAAGAATAATTAGACGTGCTGCAATTGATAATAATGTTAATGTATTTACTTGTTTGGATACTGTTAAGGTATTATTAAATGTATTAGAAGAAATAACAATGAAAACATCAGTTATTAATGAAGAATAGTGAGAAAGCCTCTAAAATTGAGGCTTTTTTATTTTCAAAATATTCTTTTTTTAAAAAAGTTATGATATAATGATTAAAATGCGAGGTGATTTTATGGAAAATGAATCATTGTTGCTCGATACATTAATAAGAAAGGCTAAAGAAAAACAAGATGATGATGCTATTAGAGAACTATATTCTAATACTTTTTTAACTTCGCTTAAAAGAGTAGTGAGGCTAACTAATAGATTAGATGTTCCTCTATGCAGTGAAGCCGTTAGCCGTAACGAATTTATCGATGATATCAACTTAAAAATCTCTAGAGCTTTAGTTAATAATTATTTAACTTTTTATTATGTTAATGTGTTAACTGGAGAATATGTAGGCTATAGTGCTTCTAAAGACTATAGATCTTTAGATATAGAAGAGGAAGGAAAAGATTTCTTTAAGGATGTTTTAGCAAATATTGAAAAGGTAATTTTTGAAGAGGATAAACCTATTCTAATGGATGGCTTGACTAAGGAAAAACTTTTAAATGAGACCTTAGGAGGAAAGCCTTATATCTTAACATATAGATTATTGATAGATGGTAATCCAACCTATGTTTCTCTAAAGGCTATAAGACTTGCAGATACTGATACTAATCTTATTATTGGTGTTTCTAATATCGATGAGGAAAAGAAAAAGGAATTAGACCTTCAGCGTAAAATTCAAAAAAGTATTACATATACTAATATTGCGCTTGCTCTTGCTAAGAATTTCTTTGATATTTTCTATGTAAATATTGAAACTAATGTTTATGATGAATATAAGCTTGATAGTGAAAAGCAAAAGCTAATTAAGGTTAGTAGTGGTGATTCATTCTTTGAAGAATCAATCGTTAACGCTAAAAAGCTAATTCATAAGGAAGACTTAGATAATTTTTTAAGAGCTATAGATAAAAAGGTCTTAGTTAAAGAGGTAAAGACAAACAAAAACTTCAGATTAACATATAGGCAGCTAATTAATGGCAAATATGTTTACGTATCATTTGTTGCTTTATCATTAATTAATGATTCTACTCACATATTACTTGGTATAAGTAATATTGATGAGCAAAAGCGTCAGGAATTAGAATATTCTAAGAATTTAGAATTTGAAAAATCTATCGCTAGAACAGATGCCTTAACAGGCGTAATGAATAAGTATTCATATGGCGAAATTGAGGCCGCTCTAAATGAAAAAATATTAAAAGATGATTCACTAGAATTTGCGATGGTTGTATGCGATATTAATAATTTAAAACAAATTAATGATACATATGGCCATGATGCTGGAGACCAATATATTATTGACGCTAAAAATATGATTGCTGATGTATTTAAGGATTCAACAATCTATCGTGTGGGTGGCGATGAATTTGTCTTATTAATTGATGGTAGTGATTATTATAAAAGGGATCATCTATATAAGGAATTTGTAAAAAGAAATCAGCAAAATAAGAAGAATAATAAGGTTGTTGTAGCCTGTGGTATGGCAGATTATGATAGAAAGACTGACTTTGTTTTAAAGAAGCTATTTATCAAGGCTGATGAATTAATGTATAAGAATAAAGAAGAATTAAAAGAAAACTAGACTTGCTAATTCGCAAGTCTTTTTTAATTGCCTTCTTTATGATAAAATATCAAAATAAGGAAGATAAAAAATATGAAGATTTTTGTTGTCATTTTAGTGCTAATACTAATATTTTCTCCAATGCTTATTTTTGGTATTTATAGAGCGAAGAAAAATAGAGAAATAATGAATTTATTAAATGAATTTTCAAAGCTAAGAGCTGAAGAAGCTTCTATCCTAGAGGAAATGAATTTATTAACTAAAGAGAATAAAATAAATAAGGTTGAAGATTTTAATTTAAAGATGGATAGATTAGAACAAAGAAGAAGTGAAATAAATAAAAGACAGGAAGAATTATCTAAGATGGTAGGTGAAAAAAGTGTTTAAGGCTAATTATCATACTCATGTTAAATATTGTAATCACGCTGTTGGCGATGTTAAAGATTATATCAAGGCAGCTATTAATTTTGGTTTAGAAGAAATTGGTATGACAGATCACGCACCTATTTTAGAAAGCTTCATGTCAGAAAAAGATTATGACCGTATATATGGCTTCGAAAATATGAAGATGCCTACTGTTGATATTTATTTAAATGATATTGAAGAGGCTAGAAAAAATTATGGTGATAAAATAAGAATTCTATCTGGCTTTGAATCAGAATATATAGATGGTCATTTAGATTTTTATAAGGATTTAAGAAAAAGAGTCGATTACCTAAATTTAGGAGTTCACTATTATGTTCATGATGGGATATTATATGATACCTATAAAGAGGTCGATTATAAGAATTTAGATTATTATGTAGAAACTGTTAAAAATGCTTTAGATACTAATTTATTTAATGTGCTAGTTCATCCTGATTTATTTATGATTAGCTATAAGGATGAAAATGGAAATAGAGTATTTGATGAAAATTGTCTAAAAGCGACAAGAGAAATATTAGAATATTGCATTAAGAAAAATGTATATGTTGAGATTAACGCAAATGGTATTAAGCGCGCTGATTTACATGATAGATCAACATGGCTATATCCTTATGTAAAGTTTTGGGAAATAGCTAAGGAATATAAGGATTTAAAGGTCTTAATTGGGGCAGATGCTCATAACCCTGAGCATATTTATAACGAAAGAGTTAAGGAAGCAATTAAATTTGCTGATGATTTAGGAATTAAAGTAGAAAAATTCATGACTATTAATCATTAGGAAGTGATTGAAATGAAGCTAGAGCTTAATAATGTTTTAGCTGGTGGTATTGTCTACGGTAAGCTTATTAAAGTTAAGGATAATGATAAAAGCGCCATAGTTAGTACAAATGAGCTTGAAAATTTTAATAATGCTATAACAAAATCTATCGGCCAAATAGATTTAATGCTTAATCAAAATGAAGATATTAAGGATTATTTAATAGCTTTAAAGCTAATGATTAGTGATCATAAGCTTTTAGCTAGAGTAAAATCTAAAATAGAAGAAGGCCATTCAGCATATGATTCTGTTAAGGAGGTTTTGGCAGGCTATAGAAAGATGCTTCTTGAGGCCGATTCATCATATCTAAAGGAAAGAGCGGCTGATATATCAGATGTAGAAATAAGAATACTATCTAATTTAGGCTATGTAGAAAATGCTATATTAAATGATAAATATATTATCGTTGTTGATACACTTTTTCCGACATTTTTAATTGCTAATAAAGCTAATATATTAGGTGTTATTGCTAAAAGTGGTGGCTATACATCACATGCGGCAATACTATGTAGAAGCTGGAATATTCCTTATGTTTTAATGGATAAGGAAATTGAGGCTAAGGATGCAATTATAAATACATATAATAATATACTTATATTAAGTCCAACTCAAAAAGAGATAGAAAAATGTGCTGATGAGATTAAAAAGGATGAAAATTCCTATTTAGCTATTCCACATGAGGGCTTTGCCTTTTTAGCAAATATCGGTACTAATTATGATATAGATAAGGTGTTAGAATATAATTTTGATGGTGTAGGTTTATATAGAACAGAGATGATATTTATGAGATCTACACGACCTTTAACATATGAGGAACAGCTAAGTACCTATTTAGAGGCTGCCCATAGGCTAAAGGATAAAACACTTTGCTTTAGAACCTTTGATGTTGGCGATGATAAAACTATTAAATATCTAAAGACTGACAAAAAGGGTGTAGATAATTATTTAAATAATACAGAAATATTTGAAACTCAAATTAAAGCTATGTGTATGGCTAATGCCTATAATAATGTTAAAATCATGTTTCCTATGATTGAAACAGAAAGTGAATTTAGATTTTTGAAACAATGGGTTAGAAAAATAGCTAAGGAAATGAATGCTAATATGCCTAAAATCGGTATGATGCTAGAAACTAAGAAGGCATTAGAAAATATTGAAAGCTTCTTTGATGCTGATTTTATATCTATTGGAACAAATGATTTAACACATGAGCTTTATAATGTTAATAGAGAAGAATCTATCGATAATTACGATAATTATCTAAAGGATTTGTTATATAAGATTAGAAGAGTTGTTAAATTTTGTAATGAAAAAAATATATTTTTAAGTGTCTGTGGAGAGCTTGCAGGAATAAGTAAGACAGCTTTAGCCTTATATAATCTTGGTATTAGAAATCTATCTGTTTCACCATCAGGCATTAAGGCTTTAAATAGTGCTTATAAAAATTTTATAAATATTAAATCTAAACTTTAAATAATTATAGTTTTTTTGTATAATTAAAAATGGTTTTTAAGAAATGAGGATAACGATATGTCTACATTAGTAATTGTTGGCTCTCAATGGGGCGATGAAGGTAAAGGTAAAATAACTGATTATATGGCTCAAAGAGCTAATGTTGTAGTAAGAAGCCAAGGTGGTAATAACGCCGGTCATACTATAACATTTGATGGTAATAAATACGCTTTAAGATCTATTCCTTCTGGAATATTTAATCCTAACATTAAAAATGTTATGGCTAATGGTATGGTTATTAATCCGAAACAAATGCTAGAGGAATTAAAGGGACTAGAGGAAAGAGGGATAACTAATCACCAATTATTTATTTCTTCAAGAGCACATGTTGTTATGCCTTATCATGAGGCTTTAGATGGAGCCTATGAACAATTTAAAAAAGATAAAAAGATAGGAACAACAAAGCGTGGTATTGGTCCATGCTATGCTGATAAGGCAAATAGAATTGGTATTAGAATTTGTGATTTAATTAATCCTGAAACATTTAAAAAGGTTTTAGCTGATACTTTAGCTATTAAAAATATGGAGCTAAAGATGCTAGGATTAGCTGAATTTGATTTTGATACTATCTATAATGAATATGTAGAATATGGTAAAAAGATTAAACCGTTTGTTTGTGATACATCACTTCTATTAGAGGAAGAATTAGAAAAGAATTCTAAGATTTTATTTGAAGGTGCCCAAGGCGTAATGCTATGCCTTGATCATGGAACATATCCATATGTTACATCATCATCACCTACAGGTGCTTCAGTACCACTAAATGCTGGTATTGCTGCTAAAAACATCAATAATGTATTAGGTATTTGTAAGGCCTATACTACAAGAGTTGGTGAAGGTCCATTCCCAACTGAGCTTGATGGTGATTTAGCGCACTATATTAGAGAAAAAGGCCATGAATATGGTACTGTAACAAAAAGACCTAGAAGAGTAGGCTACTTAGATTGTGTTGCCTTAAATTATGCAAGAAGAGTTGCAGGTATTAATTATTTAGCGTTAATGCTATTTGATGTTTTATCTGGTGTTAAGGATTTAAAAATTTGTTATGCATATGAGCTTGATGGTAAGGTGATTAATACCGTACCAGCATCATTAGATGATTATTCTAGATGTAAACCTCTTTATATCGATATGGAGGGTTGGGATGAGGATATCACAAATGTTAGATCATTTGATGAGCTTCCATTAAATGCTCAAAAGTATCTAAAGAAGATTGAAGAATTAACAAAAACAGAGGTTGTAATTTTCTCTGTTGGTCCAGATAGATATCAAACTATTGAATTAAAGGAATTCTTCTAATTGGAATATTTATTAATATCTTCTTGCTTACTTGGTAACAACGTTAAATATAATGGTAAAAATAATTATATTAAAGAAGTAGAGCTATTAAAAAATAAATATAATTTAATTGTAATCTGTCCTGAGGTTATGGGAGGACTACCTATCCCTAGAATACCTTCTGAAATATTAAATGATAAGGTAATTAATAAGGAAGGGAAGGATGTTACTATACATTTTAATAAAGGTAGAGAAGAGGCAATTAAATTAGTTAATAAATATAATATTAAGAATGCCTTATTAAAGGAAGGCTCCCCATCATGTGGTTCTCATTATATATATGATGGAACATTTAGTGGTAATAAGATAGATGGTGTTGGAGTTACTACTAAGAAGCTAATTGAATTAGGTCTTGATATTTATAGTGAAAAAGAAATAGAAAAGCTATTATAGAAATCTCGTAAATATGCGAGATTTTTATTTTTTCTAAAAAAAATTAAAAAAATTAGCACTCTACTATTGACAGTGCCAAAAAATGTGATATACTATAAGTGTAATTGGCAGATAGCATACGAGAGTGCCAATAGAAAGAAGGACAAAAATATGAGAAATGATTTGTATAGTTTTGTTAATGAATTAAATAATATGTTTTATGATGGAGGTTTTAGAAGCTTTCCAATTGATGTTGAAAAGACAGAAAATGGTTATATGATATTATGCGAGCTTCCAGGAATAAAGAAAGAAGATATATCTATAACATTTGATGAAGGAGAACTTCTTATTGAAGCCACTCCAAAGAAAAACAATAAGGAGAACAGATTTGTTATCCATGAAAGAAGTTCTCAAAAGCTAAAGAGAACTATTAGCCTTGGTGATGATATTGATGAAAATAAATTCCAAGCTAAATTAGAGGATGGAATTTTATATGTCAATGTATTCAATAAGGAAAAACAAGAAAAGAAAGCTAAAAGTATAGCAATAGAATAGGGAGATGTTTGATATGTTGTATTTAAATGATAATTTATTTGATGATATGTTTAATTGTTTTACTCAAAATGATTTAAGAAGTGATGTTTCAGCTGATGATAATGAATTTGATATTACAATGGATGTTCCAGGTGTAGATAAGAAGAATATCGATATTAGCTTTAACGATGATGTTTTAACTGTTAATGTTAAATATGAAAAGAAAAATGATAAGAAAAATTATACAGTTAAAGAAAGATTCTATTCTAATACATCAAGATCATTCTATCTAGAGAATGCAAATCCAGAGGCTATTACGGCTAAGCTTGATAATGGTGTTTTAAATATCAAGGTAGCTAAAATGCCTAAAGTTGAAACTAAAAAGTTAATCGCAATTGAATAGCTTTCTCCTCAGTGTAGCCAATTAAGGCTACACTGTTTTTATATTTATAAAAAATATAAAATTCTTTTGGATTATTTTTTAAATAGTGATAAAATAAAACGTGAGGTATAAAAATATGACATTATTAGCCAAAAGAAGTATCGTTAAAGAGGATAAGAGTAATATCATAACCCTAGGCGCTATCGCTAAGGAAGAAAAGAAGAAGGACCCTAGTGTTATAAACGCTACAATAGGTATGTATTATTCTGAGGATGGTAAGCTTGTAACATATGATTCAGTTAATAAAGCTTTAAATTCTTTAACTGATGATGAAAAATATGCTTACGCATCAACTCCAGGCTCTGCCACATTCCATGAGGCTTTAAAAAGATGGGTATTTAGAGAATATTATGATGAGTTCATGAAAAATACCTATGTTTCTGTAATGGCTACTCCAGGTGGTAGTGGTGCTATATCAAATACCTTCTCAAATTATTTAAATGAAAATGATAAAGCCTTACTTCCTTCATATATGTGGGGAAATTATAAGCAATTTGCTTATGAGAATTATGCTTCATATGAAACCTATGAGCTATTTAAGGATGATAAATTAAACTTAGATGATATCAAGGCTAAAATGCTAAAGCATAAGAAGGAACAAGGAAGAGTTTTACTTGTTATAAATGATCCTTGTCAAAATCCTACAGGCTATACAATGACTAATGAGGAATGGCAAGAATTAGTTAAAATTATAAATGATGTATCAGAGGATGGAACACCTGTTATCCTACTTCATGATATGGCATATATAGATTATGATTATAGAGGCTTTGAGGCTACTAGAAATAATTTAAGATTATATCAAAAGCTAAATAAAAGCGTGCTTGTCGTCTTAGCATTTTCAGGTTCTAAGACATTAGCGTTATATGGTGTTAGAATAGGTGCTCAAATTGCGATATCTACAAATAAGGAAAATGTAGATGATTTTGCAAGAGCTAATAAATTCTCATCAAGAGCTAAATGGAGTAATACTACTAATTTAGGTGCTAATTTAATATCTAAAGTAATTTTAGATGATAATTATAGATTAAAATTTGAAGAAGAATTAGATACTGCAAGAAATGTTTTAGTAACGAGAGCTAAAACATTTATAGAAGAGGCAAATAATGTAGGCTTAAAAACATTACCTTTCAAATGTGGATTTTTCGTAACTATTCCTTGTGAGAATCCTGATTTAGTTTATAAGAGATTAGTTGAAAAGAAGATTCACATAATTCCAATGGGGAATGTTATTAGAGTTACAATTTCAGCTATTTCAATTGAAGACTGTAAAAAATTACCACGGTTAATTAAAGAAGCAATGCTATGACATTAAATGAGAAATTAGAGAATTCAGTAATTATTTCAATTAAAGAAGTATATAATAGTGCATATGGAATTAAGCCTACACAAAAAAGAATAAAAAAATATATATTCTTTATCCTTATTGCCGCCTTTACAATAGCTACAAAATTTGTATTTAAAAAGATAACAGATTGGGATGTTTCTTATCTATTCTTAGCTATTAATCTAATTGCCTTATGTGTTACTACAGTATTAGATGGACATCAAAGGAAATATAATCACTTAGTAATGTATAAGACTGCGTTTTTAATTAGTAAATTATGTAAAACAGTTATATTTATATTCTCATTCTTTGTTGCTTATCAATTCTTTGATGTATATTACAAGGAAATGGTAGACATGAGCTTCTGGGAATTTTATGGAAAAACCCTATTTGTAGGGGATTTTGAAGCATATTTTGAAGCACATGGACTATCACATATAGGACAATATATAACTGTAGATGGCGTAAGGATGCAATATAGCGATGTCTTAATTAAGCTTGCTGTACTATATGTTTCATTTATCACAGCTGTTCCGGCTTTCCTATTCTTATTTTTAACAAATTTAGAATTGATAGGTAAGCTTATTAAATTATTGATTATTTTAGTTATACCATTCTATAATATCTATTATTTTATTAGATGGTTTATTTCAACAAACGTAACCTTCCTTCACTACGTTCCTAAGGAGGGTACTGATGATATGACAATTATTGAAAGAAGAGAAATTGTTAAGGGACGGACTGCTATTAGATTAAAACAGATTTTTGCACATTTCCTAATAACTGCCTCAGCTATAGGAATTATTTGGTATATGCAATTTTCGTTTAAGAATTTATTTAGATTTTAAAAAAATAAAATTAAGAGGTGAATATGAAGCTAGCATTTGATAATGAGAAATATCTCGAATTACAAAAAGAAAACATTTTAAAAAGAGTATCAAAATTCTCTGGTAAGCTTTATCTAGAATTTGGTGGAAAGCTATTTGATGATTATCATGCATCACGAGTATTACCAGGCTTTTTACCTGACTCAAAATTACGTATGTTATTACAAATTAAAGATAAGGTAGAGGTAATAATCGTTATTAACGCTAACGATATTCAAGAAAATAAAATAAGAGGAGACCTAAATATATCTTATGAGTCTGAGGTATTAAGATTAATTGATGCCTTTAGAGATTCAGGACTTTTTGTGGGCTCTGTTTGTATCACAAGATATCAAGCATTACCATCTGTAGAATGCTTTAGAAGAAAGCTTAATAATTTAGGTGTTAAAACTTATAAAGGCTACGATATTCCTGATTATCCACACGATGTAGAAAATATCATTTCTGAAAATGGCTTTGGAAGAAATGAATATATAGAAACAACAAGAGAAATTGTTGTTGTTACAGCACCAGGACCTGGTTCTGGTAAGCTAGCTACCTGCTTAAGCCAGCTATATCATGAAAATAAAAGAGGAATTAAGGCAGGCTATGCTAAATATGAAACATTCCCTATTTGGTCAATTAATCTAAAGGATCCTGTTAATTTAGCATATGAAGCCGCAACAGCTGATTTAGCCGATGTTAATATGATAGACCCATATCATCTAGAGGCTTATGGTAAAATGGCTGTTAACTATAATAGAGATGTAGAATCATTCCCAGTATTAAAATCTATGTTTGAGGCTATCTATGGTTCATCTCCATATAATTCACCTACAGATATGGGTGTAAATATGGCAGGCTTCGCTATTGTAGATCATTCAGTTTCTGATAAGGCATCAAAGGATGAAATTATTAGAAGATATTTAAACACTAAGGTATTACTTAGAAATGGTAAGGCTACTCAAGAAGAAGTTGATAAGATTGGCTTATTAATGAGAAGCTTAAATATTAGTGTTTCAGATAGAAAGTGCGTAGAGGCAGCTGAAAATAAAAAGAAGAAAACTAATACTGAATCTATGGCATTAGAATTTGAGGATGGTACAATTGTTGATGCGAAAACATCGCCACTTTTATCAGCTCCAGCAGCATTATTATTAAATGCTTTAAAGCATCTTGCTAAAATCGATGATAAGATGGTTTTAATTGCTCCTGCTGTTATTGAACCAGTAAGTAAGATGAAAATTGATTATCTAGGTAACCATAATCCAAGATTACATGCAGATGAGGTTTTAATTGCTTTATCAATCTCTGCAACTCTAAATCCATTAGCTAAGGAAGCTTTAGAACAAATCAATAATTTAGCTCATACTCAAGCTCATTCAACTGTAATACTATCAGAAGATGATGCTAAGGTATTCAAGAAATTAAAAATTGATCTTACAACGGATGAAGAGTATTATGCTCATAAATTATATGTAAAATAATTGAGTATTAGAAAAGACTACCGAGAAACAATAATTGTTTTCATGGTAGTCTTTTGTGTTATAATATAACTAGAGGTGATCCTATGGGACAATTTAATATTTTAATTGGTAATATCGTAAGTGATGAAATTTTAAAAGGACACGATGTTATTATTAATCCAACAAATCCTGCGATGCGTAATGGTGGAGGAGTATGTGGAGCTATATTTGATAAGGCTGGTGAAGAAAAGCTTTTAGAATATAACAAAAGCCATTTTGATAGTGTAATGAAGATTGGTGAAATTAGAATTACTCCAGGCTTTGATTTAAATATGGATATTATGTATGTTCAAGGACCAAAGCAATGGGAATTTGAGAATTCTGATGAGGTATTATTACTTACATATCAAAATATGCTAAAGGCTATAGTAGAAAATGGCTATAAGAATGCACTTGTTCCAAGCTTAGGCACAGGAATATATGGATTTGATCATGAGGATGTAGGTCATATGGTATATAAGGTAATAAAAGAATTTACTGATAAAAATAATGTAAATATTGACCTTGTAATATATGATTCAAATTCAGCAAAATTTTATAAATAATCATAAAGGCAAAAATCGTACATTTGAAGTACGATTTTTATTTACAAGGATAATTTTTTATAATAAAATAATGCTGTAAATAAATAATGCTCTTAAAGGGAGTAGAAGCCAATATTGGTATATATATCGTCAGCACGAGGAAACTCCGGTATATATTTAATTTTCGAGACTTTACATTTAGTTGTGAGTCTTATTTTTTTAGTCAAAATTAGGGGGAAATGAAAATGGTTAGATATCGTGTTGGTGCAAGAGCTTCTAGCGTTATTAGTGCTATGCTTTTAATGGCTGTGGGTATTGTAGTGCCTATAATGGTTTTTGTAAGTGTTGGATTTAATGAATTGTTCGGTTTGGCATTATTTTTCTTTGTTGCCTTCATTGTAGGGGCGATAATGCTTGGAGTTGAAATTAATTATCAAAAACGTCGGGATTTAGCTTTAAAAGGAAAGCTATCTACAGGTCTTGTTAAAGAGGTTGAAAGAATATGGCGAGGTCGTAATGGTAGAGTATATAACCTTATCATTTCTTGTCATAATGATATGGGTGAAAAGTTCGAGACTTGTATTCCAATTTCATATTGGGATAAGGATAAATATACTATAGGTGTAGCAATAAATATGTATATTAATGGCAATTATTGCTATATACAAAAATATTAGGGGGGATACAATGAAGAGATATTATGTTGGTGTAAGAAACGGTTCTATGTTTGGTAGTGTATTATTATTGGTGTTTGGGATATTTGTGTTGATAGTAGCGTCACCAAAATTGTTTACGGGGTCTCTTATAGACATGAATTATCAATTGTTGGTTTTATGGATTTTTGCATTAGTAATATCTATATCTGCTATTATTTGGATAATATGTAATTTGATTCTTCTTAGTCGAGAAAAACTAGCTCTTCGTGGAACTCAGACTAAGGGAATTGTAAAGAGAATCAATCGATCTTGGACAAATACTGGAGATTTGTATAGTATAGAAATTGAGTTTGAAAATAATGCAGGAGAAACTTGTATATCAATTATTCCAATTTCAAGATTTACTCATGACATGTATAAGCAAGGCGAAACTGTTACTGTATATGTAGATGGAGATTATGGAACGATTTCTAAGAGAAGATAGAAAATAAAAATCGTACATTGCGATACCGATTTTTATTGACAACTATATTTTTTTAAAATAAAATTAAAGTGTAAATGAATAATCCTAATAAAAAGGGAGTAGAAGACCTGAATAAGGTTACTAATATCGTCAATACGACTTTTAGTCCGGTATTATGTTGAAATTTCAAGACTTTTGATGAAAATCAAAGGTCTTTTTTCTTTTTTAGGATTATCATTTTAATAACTATTTAGGAGGAAGAAAATGAAAGGATTAGTTATTTTAAGTGATGTTACAATGGTTTATGTTTGGGTTTTAGTTGCAGTGATTGTGGTAGGATTGCTTACTGCATTCTTTGCATCTGGCTATGTAAAGGCTGCACCTGATACAGCAATCATCATCTCTGGCTTTGGCAAGAGAAAAATTTTAATTGGTAAGGCTGGATTTAGAGTTCCATTCTTCCAAAGATTAGATAAGCTATCTTTAAGAGTGTTCCAGGTAGATATCAAAACAGATGAAGCAATTCCAACTTCTAACTTCATCAATATTAGAGTTGATGGTGTTGCAAATTTAAAGATTTCTTCAGATCCAAAATTATTAAATTTAGCTGCTGAGGCAATTTTAAATATGAATGAAAATGATTTAATTGCTCAAGTACAACAAGTTTTACAAGGAAATATGAGAGAAATCATCGGTACAGTTGATATCAAAAGATTAGTTCAAGACCGCCAAGGTGTTGCTCAATCAGTAAAGGAAAATGTTGTTCCTGATATGGCTAGAATGGGTATTGAGGTTGTTAATTTCAATATTCAATCATTTGCTGATGACAATCATGTTATTGAAAATTTAGGTATTGATAACATTTCTCAAATTTCAAAGGATGCAGCTATTGCTAAAGCAAATGCTGATAGAGATGTTACAATTGCAAAGTCTTTAGCTGAAGAGGCTGCAAACCGTTCTAGAGTTGAAGCAAATCAAAAGATTGTTGAACAAAATACTGAATTATCTTTAAAGGAATCTGCATTAAAGCAAAAGACAGATACAGCAAAGGCTACTGCAGATGCTGCATATTCAATTGAAGAGCAAAAGAGACAACAAGAAATCAATATTGCTCAAATTAATGCTGATATCGCAAAAAGAGAAAGAGAAGTTGAATTAGGTCAAAAGGAAGTTGAACTTCAAGAAAGAAAGCTTCAAGCTCAAATTAATAAGCAAGCAGAAGCTGAAAAATATGCTGCAGAGCAAAAGGCTCAAGCTGATCTATTCACTCGTCAGAAGGCAGCAGAAGCTAAAAAGTATGAATTAGAGCAAGAAGCTGAAATGCAAAAGATTAAGGCTGAAGCAGAAAAGGTTGCTAAGGAAAAAGCAGCAGAGGCTTTAAAGATTGAGGCAGAAGCAAAGAAGGAAGCAGCGTTAGCTGAGGCTGCAGGTATTGAAGCAAAAGGTAAAGCAGAGGCTGATGCAATTTTGGCTAAGGCTGAGGCTATGAAGCAATATGGTGAGGCTGCAACATTGCAATTAATTTTGGATTCTAATGTATTACCAGAAATGATTAAGGCTTACTCAGAGCCAATGGCAGCTGCAATGAGCCAAATTGATTCAATCACTATGTACGGTGAAGGAAATACTGCAAAGCTAAATGAAGAAATTACTAAGAATGGAACTCAAATTTTTGCAGGTTTAGAAAAGGCAACTGGCTTAGATATTAAGTCTTTACTTGCGGGCTTTTTAGGCGGAAAGTTAATTGCTAATAACAAGGCAGAAGCTAAAAAGGAATAACTATAATTGAGTGGACTAATTTATTAGTCCATTCTTTCTTTTTATGCTTAGAAAGCGCTTGTAAAATCTTGTAAAAGGAAGCATTAGAGATTATAATTTAAGTACAGGTAAAAATTATACAATGAATTAAATAGGAGGATTATAATTATGCCACTTGTAAATGCAAAAGATATGGAAGCAAAGGCTCTTGCAGGTCATTATGCAGTAGGTGCTTTCAATATCAACAATCTTGAATGGACAAAAGCTATCTTATTAACAGCTGAGGAGTTAAAATCACCAGTTATGCTTGGTGTATCTGAAGGAGCAAATAAGTATATGACAGGTTATAAGGTTGTAGCTGATATGGTTAAAGCTATGATTGAAACTTTACATATTACTGTTCCAGTTGCTCTACACCTAGACCATGGTACATATGAAGGAGCTAAGGCTGCTTTAGCTGCTGGTTATTCTTCAGTAATGTTCGATGGATCTCATTATCCACTAGAAGAAAACTTAGAAAAGACTAGAGAAATCGTTGCTTTAGCACATAAGATGGGTGCTACAGTAGAAGCTGAAGTTGGTACTATCGGCGGTGAAGAAGACGGTGTTATCGGTCGTGGAGAGGTTGCTGACCCAGAAGAATGTTTAACATTAAAGAATACAGGCATCGATATGCTTGCTGCTGGTATCGGTAACATCCATGGTAAATATCCAGATAACTGGAAAGGATTAGAATTTGATGCTTTAGCTGCTATTAAGGCTAAGGTTGGTAATATTCCACTAGTTCTTCATGGTGGTACTGGTATTCCTGAAGACCAAATCAAAAAAGCTATTTCTTTAGGTATTACAAAGATTAACGTTAATACTGAATGTCAATGGGCTTTCCAACAAGCTACTAGAAAATATATTGAAGCTGGTAAGGACTTAGAAGGAAAAGGATTTGACCCAAGAAAATTATTAGCTCCAGGAACTGAAGCTATTAAAGAAGTAGTTAAAACTAAGATGGAAATGTTTGGATCTGTAGGTAAAGCAGAATAAAAAAATAATAGGGACGTGAAAATCGTCCCTTAATAATTTTAAGGAGAAAAATATGAGAATTGCTCTAATTAACGAAAATTCGCAAGCTGCAAAAAATGAACTTATTTATAATACTTTAAATAAGGTTGCTACAAAATATGGACATACTGTTGATAATTACGGTATGGTAAATGCTGATGATAAGCCACTTACTTATGTTCAAAATGGTTTACTAGCTGCAATTTTAATCAACTCTGGTGCTGCTGACTTTGTTGTTACTGGCTGTGGTACAGGTGTTGGTGCTATGCTAGCTTTAAATTCATTCCCTAATGTATTATGTGGTTTAGTTGTTGAACCATCTGATGCATATTTATTTGGTCAAATAAATGATGGTAATGCAATTTCTATGCCATATGCTAAGGGCTTTGGCTGGGGTGCTGAATTAAATCTAGAAAATGTATATGAGAATTTATTTAAGGCACCATTTGGCGGAGGCTATCCAAAAGAAAGAGTAGTACCTGAACAAAGAAATAAGAAGATTTTAGATTTAGTTAAAAAGATTACTCATAGACCTATGATTGAAATCTTAAAAGAAATTGATAAGAATTTCTTACTTGAAACAATCGATAGAGATACATTTAAGAAATATTTCTTTGAAAACGCAAAGGATCAAGAAATTATTAATTTTATTAAGAGTATTTTAAAATAGGAGTTTTACAATGAAGCTTGTTGTAAATATGCTATCAAAGGCTGATAGTGTTGAGGGTCAAGGTGTAGGCTCTGCCTACTTAGAACAAGTAAATTTAATAAAGACTGAACTTGCTGATGATTTCGAGGTTAGAATCAATTCTAAGAAGAAGGCTGACATTTTACATGTACATTCTATAAATTTACCTTTCTATTTTAGATTTAAAAAGAAAAATGGTATTAGAGTAATGTATTGTCATTTCCTTCCTGAAACATTTGATGGTTCTATTTCTTTACCTAAGCCTATATTTTGGTGCTTTAAAAAATATTTTTTAAGTTTCTATAAAAAGGCTGATTATTTAGTAGTTGTAAATCCATCATTTAAGAAGGATTTAATAAGATATAAGGTAAAAGAGGATAGAATAGTTTATATTCCTAATTTTGTATCTAAAGAAAATTTCTATGAAATGGAAAAGGAAGAAAGATTAAAAATTAGAGAGGAATATAATATACCAAAGGATAAATTTGTTGTTTTAGGCTGTGGACAGGTTCAAACAAGAAAGGGTGTAATGGATTTTGTTGAAATCGCAAAGAAGAATCCTCATATCGAATTTGTTTGGTGTGGTGGATTTAGCTTCTCAGTTATTTCTGATGGTCACCATGATTTAAAGAAGATTATGGATAACCCACCTTGTGAAAACCTAAGATTCTTAGGCATTATCCCTAGAAAGGATATGAATAAGATGTTTAATATGGCTGACTGCTTATTTATGCCATCTTATAATGAATTATTCCCTATGTCTATATTAGAGGCTGTATCTTGTGGTAAGCCTGTAGTACTTAGAAATCTAGATTTATATAAGGATATATTATGGGATAAGCCAATCTATGGTGAAAACAATGAAGATTTTTCTAATGCTATAAATAAATTAGCATCTGATGAAGCTTATTATAAT
>OCTX012161755.1_pt1 | contig 25146 bp, 13 predicted proteins | sample 1539691 | NCBI WGS metagenome assembly OCTX01 (sample SAMN02144231, study PRJEB22623) | gut metagenome | biome: sheep rumen | host: Ovis aries | place: New Zealand
TATGTTTAACTCTTTGACTCATATACAAGTGGGTTTTTGTGAATGGGGTTCAACTTTTTTGGGAATAAGTTGAACCTGAAATTTTCAGGGTAATAAAAAAAAAGACCTCCGAAGAGGTCTTAAATTTATTATTTTGTTTTCAAGTAGAGCTTATCCTCTGAACTATTAATTGTACTTGAAGATATTTGTGGTTCTACAAAAATATTTTGAGTTTGTTTAGTTAATTGGGTTGGAATAGACTGATTTTCTGAATTGAGTGTAACTTTAAAATTCATATCCCCATTAGAATTTAATTGAGTTTTAAACGTCTGATTCTTCTGAAGCGTTCGTATTCTTTTACTCACCAATGATTCCATCTTTTAAAACTCCAAAAACACGCTCTTGAATTGGATTTGAAGCATAAGCTTCTCCATCAGAAGTTAAAACTCTAATTTGAATTACAGCAATGTTCTTTTCTGCCGCAGGATAGAATTTGAATTTTAAAGTATCTTCTTGAGTTAAGTGAACTTTAATTGCTGATTCTGAAGTACCTTCTTCGTTTTGTAAATCTTCCATTGAAGCATTTTCGAGCTGAGACGTAGTATCTTCTATTGTTATATCTCCAGAGGAAAGACTTTTTTCGAATAGGACTTCTTCATTTTGGAGATATGTAATGTATAATTCAGAAATGCTATCAACTGAAAGAGGTAAAACGAAAGTGTGATAAGGAGTTGTTCCTCGTGTTATCATTTTGTTTGCCTCCTTTTGAACCTAATTTCTCTTAATTAAGTGGAGGATTGAATGGTTCGCTCTATTAATAGTATACTATAGATTGGAAAGAAAGTCAAATTCCAATAAAAAAGACCTCGATTGAGGTCTTTTAAAATTATCAAGCTGTTCTGTGCCATCTATATACATTGATGTATGGCTGCATTGTTGATACGCTTCCGTGGTTATGAGCTTCGGTAGCATTGGCTGCAGTATTGTTTGCAGTACTACCGCTGGCTGCTGCAGTATTACCACTATTTCCACCAGTAGCTGTCAACGTAGTAATGCTCGTACCACTATCAGCAGTTTTACCTACCTTGTTGCCAGACCCAGATAGTGAACTATAACCATCTCCACTCCACGTACCACCGTTAACACCTAACCCTCTACCTATAGTATGAGTGTGGTTATTTAATCCATGTACGTGATTATTTAATCCATGTGCGTGCGCAGGTACACCAGATTGTGCAGCAGTAAGTGTGTGATTGCCTGTTGCTGATGTAGTATTACCACCATCTTTCGCGCCGGCTCCATCTGCTGAATTAGCTCCACTAACTGCGTAATTGGTACCAGCAGACACATGAACCATGCCTGCTATTTCTAATTTCCACGTTCCACCCCAAGCGACTCTTGGGTCAAACCAGGTTGAACCACATAAAGCTTTCTCTGCATCTGTTAAGTTGTTATTATCATAGGTATGATTATTAATTGTATATGGAAGAGAAGTCTCATAGTAAGATCCGACCGGATAGAAAATATCAATAAGGCTACTAGTCAGGAGGTTGGCTACAGTACCACTTTTCAGAGACGTACCGTTAAGCTGCACATCGGATACCGCCCCAACATCAGAAGCTGTTAAAGAAATATCGGAAGATAATGCTTTATTATTGACTTTTCTTGTCGTTGGAACTGCACCTACATCGGAAGCAGATAAAGAAATATCGGAAGATAATGCTTTATTATTAACTTTTCTTGTTGTTGGAACTGCGCCTACGTCAGAGGCCGCTAAAGCTGTTCCATTTATCTTGTACTTAGCACCAGAAGCTATGTTTACATTGCCACTCCAATCGACTGTAAGAGCATTCGAACGACCAGTATTTGCCGTACCATTTCCAATTATGAAAGCGTAATCACTATTTGCTATTGAATCTGCAGTTCCTTGGGCAATATTGAATTTTCCAATGGCAGTTTGTGACATACCTTGAGCAATTGTGGAACTGTTTTGGCTATGTGATGCGTTCCCAATCGCTTTACTACTATCTCCTTCTGCGTGAGAATAATTACCAGTTGCCTGAACCATAGTTCCTTGGGCAAATGAGTGCTGTCCTGTGGCTAAAGTTTGAACTTGAGTTATGTTTCCTGTAGTCGGATTTGTAAGTGCACCGTCTGAACCCATAGCGAATGATCCTTTCTCAGCTACAGCAGCATACGAGTATAAATTAACTTTACTAGTTGGTGCTAATATCATATTCGGGTCATCGGATTGACCTTTCGAATCATACATACTGACCTGAAAGCCTTGAAACGCTATTCCAGGATTAAAATTAATTCCGCCTCTGTCCACAGAGAATACTCGTTCATCCCAAGATGGCGCCCAATACATACCATCATTGTCAATATGGAAAACAGAAGTTCCTCTATGCATATTGACGCCATTTGCGCTATCCAAAATCATATATGTGCCCAAATACTCGTCACTATTATCGCCCAATATGATCTTGTCATTTTGAAAAGTTGCTAATGCCTGTTCACCATCTTTAATTTGAAAGCCATTCTTGATCTTTAAATTTCCTTCACCATCAACAACGAAAAGGTTTGATCGATTATTATCGTCAGCGCCATTTCCAATAACAAATAATGCTTCAGAATCGACTTTATTATATCGTCCTATCGCTAGTTGATAATCACCGTCGACCTGAAGATTATCTCCTATTGCATATGCATATTGGCCATTAGATTCATTATTATACCCAAAAGAAAAATGAGGGGGCGCAACCGATTCGACACAGTCCAAAGATATAATTGCAGACATGGCCGCTGGCAAATTAGTAGATGTAACACTCCATCGGCTATTTAAATATGGTGCAGTATCTGAGTAAGTATAACTCAAACATTGAACGTTTAAAACATAAGTAGAACTATAACCCTCTAAATTAAAGTTATAGGTAACAACGCGAGTTTCTGAAAATGGTTGAGATACACTAGTAACTACCTCTTTCCCAGTATCTGGATTTGTATATGTTAATGATATTATTACGTTATTTATGGCCCATAGTCCTATATTAAAATTAACATTCACTGTTTGACTACCTTGAGTCAGTGCAAAAGATTTTTTTATTTCAGCATCTCGTCTAGTATATTGATAGTTAATATCTCCATAATTAAAAACGCTGTTATTAAATTTAACGCCATTAGTGCCAATATATGTATGTGGCCCTCCTGTATATCCAATATGCGTTTCCTGCCCGAATGATGCTACAACAACTTTTCGCGTTAACGAGCCATCGTTAACATAATCACCTATGACATCCATCCCATTGGAATCAATCTTAGTATAATGATACTCATCCGCCTGCCCCGTATTTGAATTATATGGATGCACCTTTATACCATCATTGCCAATAGCAGTAATATATTTCTGTGATTCACTTAGTATAGCATTATTTGTTTCAGTTTTTGTATATACATTACTATTATTACCACTTACTACAATTCGACCACTTATTTCAGCATTATTTGCATACAATGTACCATCTGTAGTTACTCCAAAATTTTTTCCAGCAGCAAAAGCCCAGTTTTTAGAAGAGCTTCCTGCAATTGATAATACTCCTGAATAACTTGGAGAAACATAAACACCGCCATCTGCATTAAAAGTGTTTGTATACAATGATTTATTTGCATCAGTACCTATATTCCAATTACCAATTTTTCCCCTTTCAGCAACCACCGTACCAGTAAAAAAACCATTGTTTGTATAAATTCCCCAACCATGAGGTGTAACATTACTTATAGTTGGCATACCCTCTAAATTACCAATACGAACTGTTGGCTTAGCTAATCCTCCACCAACTGCAGAAGTTGTATCATTTACTCCACCATATATATCTAAAAAGGTTTTTTTATTACTACCCATAGCAGTCATAAAAATACCAATAGGTTTTTGATTGGTACCTCCATAACTAGTCATAGATACTTTAATTTTTCTCATCTTTAAACCACTCATTGACCCATTAGAGGCTAATCTAATAGCTTCTAATGTTTGTGGTTTTAATCCATGTCCATCTGTTAAAGAAGTATTACCAACTTCTCCAGTAATTACTTGAGTTCCAATTGGTATCACTTTAATAGTTTTTGAATCAGTGTTAGCGGCCAATTGACTATATAGTTTTCCCCTAATAGTACCCAATGGATACCATTCGTTACCTACTCGTACATCACCAGTAATAATTACATATGAATTTGCTGGCCAAGCAACATTAGTAGCATTATCTAAACTAAGTTGTGATGTATTAAAAGTACCCGTAACTGTAAATTCCGTATAGTTTCCATTATTATAAGTAATTGAACCGGTAGGAGTATAATTCGAAGCAGATACGTCGCTACCATCAGCAGAAGAAGAAGTTGGATTTATATAAAAACTGCCATCAATAGTTGCTATACTTGCATTTGACCAACTATTTGTATGCATATCTCCTTGTACGTCAAGTAACGCTGTTACTGTTGCATTTTTAGTAGTTAAATTAGTAGAAGTTAAATCATCAATCGTGCCTTCTACAGCTGTTAATTTTTTAAAATAGGCAGTATCTGCGGCAATGTCTTTAGCTTTTAAAAAATTAAAATATACATCTCCTAAAAACCGACTTCCCCCATGTACAATCAAGTCTTTTAAAACAGCCATTATTCCTTTTCCTCCCATGGACGTATAATTCTACGTCCAATTCTATAATATGGCTTTTCTTCTAAGCCTAATTTCCATTGTATCCAATCCAATAGAGGTAATCCAAACAAACTAATTAATAACCAAACTCCGAAAAATAATAAGTTAACTTGGTCACCTAAGCAATGTATTGTTCCCCACATACCTCTATAGTCCCAAATTGAAAAATCTCCATTGAACATTATACCGAATAAAAATTCAAAAGTTGTACAACACAAAGCTGATACTAAAACTTGAATTCGAAAATCCGTATCAAATTTCAAGAGATTATTATTTATGTTTGCCATAACTAATCCGCATAAGCCCGCACATAAAAACATTGTCCAGTGCGAGCGCCCGCGCCACATTAGTTCGAGCATTGTATATATAAAACCACTTATGAGGAAAATTACCCCATAAGGGATTACTTTCTTTCCCATTTATTTCCCTCCGTAGAAGGCGGCCGAGCCATTGAACGACCGGCCGCCGTATACGTTTAATACTTCTCACTTACAAGTGTTATAAGTGTTTTTAATATAAGTAAAAGAACTTTCTTCTGCCAAGAACCAACTTTTGATTCAGTGTCTTTATAGGCTTCGACAAGCTCTTGCTCAATAGCTCTATAATCAATTCCATTATCCATTACTCGTTTCCTCCTTCAGTTGACTCGGCGCCTTCTGCATTCTCATCTACAGTTGATTCAACTTCTCCAAAGTATTGTTCCTGAAGTTGTCTTGCAAGTTCCATAGCTGGTCCCATAATTGCTTCTGCGCGCTCTGCCCATTCTTCTGGAAGCGGTGTATCGAAGTTAATAGCCATTGCTTCTTCTTTTGTAGTACAAGAACGAATCCAGTTAAGTCTCATGTTGACTTCGGTTTGGATACGTGTGCTGAAGAATTGAAGCGTGAAGTAGACCGCGAGAATATCACGTGCATTGTAGAGTTCACAAGGTTCTGCATGGCCATGATATGGAATGGAAATTGAAAGGTCTCCAAGTGCTTGGATTATGAAGATAGCGTTGAGCAAGTTGGATTGGTCTTCCATATCATAGGTGAAGTTCTTTTTAACCCCATTAAGAAGAGTTACTTCTGTACCTGCAAAAATAAGTTGTTCACCCATTTCAGAAAACTTCTGAACCTTCCAATCTTTATACTCATTCAAACTCATTTTCTCTATATCAACAATTTTATTAACTTGTTCATCTAGGCGCTGTACCTGTGCGACTAAACTTGTTTTTGTAAGTGCAACTACAAGTTCATTTGCAAAAGTTGATAGTTGTGAAGAATAGTTACGACCAAAATAAGAGATTGAACTATAAGTATCATATTCAGTGAAATGAGCAACTTCAACTTCATTTTCATCAACAATGGAAATTAGTTGTATTTCATTAAGAACCCCACGAATGTATGCAAGGTCATCTGTGGCTAAATGAAGTGATGGATTATCACGGAAAGAGTTGGCATCCCAAAAGAAAAGAGGGATACGTTCGATTGAGTTGATTATTGCGTAATATTGTGCCATTGATTTTTCTCCTTTTGACTCCTTAGATTTCATAGAATTGTTCAGCGAAGATATTGCCATGTTGAATACCTGGTTTTTTGTTTACTCCGCTCAATGTTTCTGTAAATTGATTTGAAGTAATTATGCCTTTCTTTGAAATATTAGGTTCAGAGACTGGCACAATTAATGAATCTATTCGGTAATAAGTTGGTGTACTAGTCCAATAATAACTTGCAATACTTTGTACTGATTTATTAGTTGGAGTAACATAAACAATATGTTGATAACCCATTGGACTCGTTTTATTACCAGTAATTACAAGGCTATAACTAGTACCATCTGTATAAACAATTGATAAACCCGCTGCACGATTTACGTCTTGATAAGTATTTGCATCGCCATCAATCCACATATCAAATAGATATTGTGTATTAGGTGAAAATTCGTTCTGTAAAATTGGTGCTGATTTTGGGTCTAATGATGCATTATAAAAAGTTGCTGGTTCTATATCCATTGACCAGTAACCATTGTGTTCTACTAATTCACCATGCCCTTGACGAGTTGGATAGTACGCATAGGGCGTGACTAATTCAGTTTTGAATAAGTTCAACGTACTTGTCCTCCTTATAAGTTGTATGTATTCAGCGCGCCGGTTCGCTAAATCCGTCCATCAACCGCAGATGTTGTATGTACATGTTCCGCGCGGCCGCATTGAGCAAAGCTCAACGGCGAAGCCGAAGGCGGAGCCGCACGTATAGGTTAGACTTCGCTATGGACTGCGCCGTAGACATTACCAGACGAGTCGATATATGCAGAGTTTTGATAGAGGGATTTGACGTCGTCGGCAGATAGGGCGGTTGCATAGGCGCGGACATCACATATTTGTCCATAAAAAGGTAGTGTCGCAGAATTATTTCTACTGCCTATAAACAATCCTCCTGCAGCGCTCCAGTAGTCATTTGAGGTGGCGGTTAATGGCTCTCCATTACAATAAACTGTTCGTGTACCAGTACCTGTTTTTACAACAACAAAGTGATTCCAATCATTTTCCTTATATGCACTACCTAAAGTACATTTACTGCCCGTACTTTGGCCACTGGAACCAAAAAATGATATAATAGTACCAGAATAAAAAGCAATACATAATTGACTTGTAGAATCGGCAACCATAAATTGACTTGTTGATTTATTTTTTGAAGTTTTTGCCCAACAAGCAAGAGTTAATATTTCTGCTCCTGGGGTTGTACCATTCATCCATTCTGTTCCATTAAATTTTGTTGATACTACATATTTAGGCGTATCAGAAGTATATGAGTATGTACCATTTTTATTTAAATTATTACAAAAACCTGAACAATCATATTCGGTTGTAGAATTAAGGCCCATTGTAGTTGCGAGAGCGTCGGAAGAATTCGGACACCAAGGAGTCGCCACTTCCCCTTCCTCTACTTTAATTTGTTTTACTTGTACTTTCATCTGATTAGGAGCATATATTTCAATACGCTTCCAAATACTAGTATTAGTATTTGCTGTTCCAGAACCACTATATTGAGTATTGGTTACAGTATATTTGAAAAATTGCCATTCAGTTCCTAAACTACTAGTTAAAGTTGTACTAAAATAAAAGTATTTAGGATTAGAATTAGCATTATATAGTAATAGTGAAGTAGTACCATTAGGAGATTTCGCCCAAAAACTGATTGTATATTTTTTACCAACTGTAGTACTTGGGTCAAAAGTTAATGAATTAGTAAATTGAGTGAAAGAACCTTTATTTTGATAGTCGTTTAAAGTAATACCAGTAGCATTATTAGACCAATTAAATAAATTCTCCTGTCCCCAGCCTTGTCTATTTAAAGGATAATGTAATACAAGTCCTTTTGCAAGTTCTTTAACTTCCATTGGAGAAAGACAGTGGTCATAAACTCTAAAGTCATTCATATAACAAGTCATATTAGTACCAGTAGAACGTCCACCTATATAACAATTATCAACACTATTTGTCCAATTATTATTACTATTAATTCGAGAGGTTTGCAACGTTCCATTAATATATAAAGTAACATCAGTAAAATTATCATCGCGCATTACAACAATATGATTCCACTCATTTGCAACAAAATTATCAGCAGCATACATTTTCAATGAAGAATCCGCACAATTTGGAATAATATATCCATTAGATTGAAAACCAAATCCCAATTTAGATTTATAATCCACAAATGCGATAGTAGAATTAGTTTTAGAAGCTTTTATCCAGAAAGCAATACTTCTAGTGGTATCATAAGAAGGAAAAATTATGGTAGAAGAACCATTAAAATAATAACATCCACCCAACTTTCCCGCTGAGTTAAAAGTCGCTCCATTATTTGTAACTGTTACATCATCCAATCCTTGGTTTCTCAAATCCTTCGTTAAAGGTAACCAAACCCTTAAACTCATTTTCTCCTTTCCCTCCATATGTTTAAGTCCCACGTACTCGGCGCGCCGGTCCGTCAATGTACATCCATCGACGACAATTTTCCGTTTCAAGGGCGACCTTGGCGCCCGCCGGAGGCCATATACGTAAAACACATCTATCAGTTAAAACAATTTTTCCACTATTTAAATTATAACATACTTTCTATAATAAGTCAAATTCCCTATAAACCGCTCCAAAGAAAAAAGACGGACAAATAAATGTCCGTCCTCTCCGATTACTTCACGAGTACAATCTTTAACAACCCATTCTCTTCATAGTATTCATCAACTGCATACCACGAAAATACATGAGTATGTTTGTCCGTTTCAATCACAAAGATTGAAGTGAAGTCGTCCTCAACGAACTCCTCAATCGGACAATCAATAAGTAGTTCCACCAGATTTACAACCTTATCATCTACATGATTTATGTAATGATGGAACTCCACAACGTTGTACTCCGAATTAAAAGTTTTAAGATTCATAATATTTTCCTCCATAAATTTTATTAGCGTAGAGTACGCTTACAATTCTGCAAGTGTAGTCTCGCTTTGATAGGAGGTTCCTATATAGTGTGTTTAGGGAGGATTTATTATTTATCTTATACATATATTATACATGAAATTTTGAGAAATTTCAAATTTTGAAAGTGTTTTAAGCGAATGAAAATACGATTGCATCGAGGGTTGAATCATATTTTACATTAGCCTTTTGGGTTACAGAAGTTCCACTCGTAGTCCCAAAAGCCACCCCATTAGAACCATAAGTCTGTAAACCAAGATAGGTTTTTGTACCTGCTGCAGTAAGTGTTTGATTTGTGTCAACGGTTACATACTTACCGCTACTACTAATTTTTCCACTAATATAATTCCAAATAGTAGAAAAAGCAACCTTACCATAAGAAGCCGCACCACCAGTATCTTGGCGTATAAAATAAGTTGTATCAGTTGGGTTAGCTGTCCAAACTGGTAGTCCTCCTAATAAAGCATTAATTGCTTTTTCTGCGGTAGTCTGTCCAGTACCACCATTAGCAATTGGAATTGCCGAACCGTTCCAAGTACCAGTAGTAATTGTACCAACTGTCGTAATTTTATTAGAACCAGTCCAAGTTGAAAGTGCAGTATTCTCAACATTACCTAAACCAACATTAGCTTTTGTAACTGCCGCCCAAGTAGCATCTCCACGAAGGAATTTCGCAGTATCATTTGGCGCCTTAGTTACATAACCTGCTTGAGAAGTTGAAAGGGCGTTCCAAGTATCAGTAAATTTAGCATTTGACGGAACATCAGAATTTACAGTATGACCATTAACTAAAATTGCATCTAATGATACACTTCTAACTTTTCCATTAACAAATTTATAAATTGGATGAAAAACATCAAGATTATATCGGTACCAATCAAACACTGTACCAATATAAATATAATACTTGCCATCTGCAGTAGTTGGTAAACTTTGCGCCCACCAAGTATCTGCAAGATAGAATAAACCATCATTTCCAATTGTTCCAACTAAGTATAAAGCATTACCACTATCTAATTTTAATGCTGTGGTATTTTCTATATTAAAATGAAAACGAGCATCGCAAAGGGTAGAAGAAGACATTTGCCAAGAAGAATCAATGTTACCTTCAGTTGTACCGGTACTATTGTTTTTATAATATATTGCTCCAAGTAAAAATCCTGTCGTATTTTTAACTTTAGTTGTAGCTGTAGTGGATGTGGTTGTTATACTTTCCCATCGTCCACTAGGTGTTTGCATAATAAGAGCATATGGTAAAAGACCTGATGCACCAGCTGTAAAACGTCCATAATCGGCTCGTACTCTCCAATCGGCATCCGTATTGTAAATCATTTGTACAATCCAATATGTACCATCATAGGTAAATTGGTATACTTGATTTAACTTAATATAACCCGCCACAGGTATATTACTATATGAACCATTATAAATATATCTAATAGGTTTAGCACCCGTTCCATTTACGTTTAATTGTAAATTGGCAACCGCCGCGGAATTGGTAACAGTAAAATATACATTAATAACCGCACCAGGTTGTAAATCATTCGAAGTAAAATCAGCACAAGTTACTTCTTTCTCTGCGGTTGCCGCTTCTGTATCACAAGTACCATAGAATAAGTAAGAATTACCTCTTACTGCACCTAAATTAGTAGGGGTTAGATTAACTTGTCCAGTTCTATAAGTAGACTCTGCGTTACCCTTAACTCCCGTAACACCAGTATTAGCAAAAGTGGTTCCAGTCAATGATAATCCAGTTCCTGCGCTATAGGTTGTATTATTGTCTGCCGCCCAAGTTGGAACTCCGTTTGCCAATTTTAAAATTTGTCCATTAGAACCTTTTGCAAGTCTTACCGGTGTTCCACTCGCAGACCAATAAATTATATCACCTGCTGCCGTACCAATTGATTTAGCAATATATTTATTGGCAATTGTAGTTTTAGTTGTGTTACTAGCTTCACTTGCATCATAAGTAGCATATTGCGCATTAGTCGCATTGGTTGCGGAAGTAGCCTCTCTAGCTGTAATTTGAACCTCTAAAACTTCAGAATCAGATTCTCCTCTCCAAATTACTAATTTACCAGTATTCTGACCATCTTTAAATTCATTAGTGATATTAGTAATTTGTTTGGCATTTATAACATTACCAAGTCCTACATCACTATTATCTAATGTGACATCAGCAGAAAGTGCGTGGCCTGCAACTTTTCTACTACTAGGAACTGCATCAGTGATTCCATAACCAGATAAAGTAGTCGGTTTTCCACTAGTAATCTTACTCCAAGCTAAATTAGGAATATCATCAGCAACCAAACTTCTAAATGTTGGGGCCGCAGCACTACCAGTAGAAGGCCCAGCCAATACTAAATTTTTATTCTGATTAGTAAATTTAATCGTCGTATCTAAGGTTGTACTTGAGGCAGTGTTAGTTGTAGAGGTTAATGGACTACTTGCTTGAACTCTTACGCTTGTAACTGTACCTGTATTACTCGTTTTCGAATTCCAATTACTAATATCACTACTAGTAATTCCATGTGCCGCACTTGCAACAAATATTGGGTCAGTCTCTGTATATGAAGTCAAGAAAGTCGTACCTTTCGTCACTGTTAACTTTCCATTTGAAGCAGTAATAGCAGTTACTGCATTTCCATTACCAGAAGTTGTAACAGTTGTAATTGTATCCGTAAACTTTGGACTCGCGCCAACTTCAACTCCATTAATAGTATTAACCTGAAGATTATTCGTAAACGAGGCCGCGCCATTAACAACTAAATCTCCAACCGTCAGCTCATCAGCCGAAACGGAAGAACCAAACGATACGGCGCCGGTTACATTACCTCCACTTAACTTCAAATAAGTCGTACTAATTCTATTCCCATCTCCATCCGCAGTCGCGCGCGAAGCCGTACCAGAAAGGTTTCCTTCAAATGTTGTTGCATGGAGTGTGCCTGCTGTAGTTGTAAGATAGACATTAGAATCGAATTTTAATTTACCGGTTGCAGTTGTCGAACTTGTAGTACCAGTTAAAAATATTTGACTAGTGTTTGCTTGTGAAGTATTTACGTTCTCATCAGTAAAAATTGCATTGGACGGTACCGATTTATTAATTTCATATGAAATCGCTGCTGGTACACCATTAGCAGTAAAATATACTGGCTTATTCGTATTACCAATAATAGAAGTATTAGACAATTTAGTAGCTGAGCCATTTAAATTTCCTGTAATTGTTCCATTAACAGTTAAATTACCAGTTATAGTACCGCCAGACTTTAACAAATAAACTCCATCAGTACCACCAATTTGAGTCGCATGACCATTATCATCTAATACATATAAATTTTTAGCATATAAGCTACCTTCAGCAGTTACATAAAATTGATAAGACCAATAATCATAACCACTATCTTCTAAATCAACTCCTAAATTTTCAAGTGTTTGAGTATTCGGAGCATTTCTAATATATAAAAATTTATTATTAGTAAGTGTGCCATTGGTTACGGTAGGTAAATGTAAACCCAAATCCCAATATTTTTGATTAAAATTTAAGAAATGAAGTCTAAAAGCATCACCACTATCACTATCATCATTCCAAGCAGTGTGAATTCTATTCGTAGCCAATCTCCACGTATTAGAATCACCTAATTGAATAAACGCAGTACCATGACTTTTAATTGCAGCTGAAGTATTTTGAAAATAATCAGTATAATTACCTATATACCAATAATTATCTTCACTATTACCAATTTGTCCATCATAAGCATTAATTGTACCACTAATAGTAGCTTGGCTTCCTCCAAAGGTAGCTTGAACATTAATACCATTAGCATCATAAAATTTTAATGCGGAGCCTGTTAACTCCATCATTTTATTATTTGAAGCATTTGGTTGATAGAAATATAGCCCTTGAGCTGTTAATTCCATAGCTTTCGGACCCGTTGGTGAAGTTGCTGTCCAATTACTTGGAGGTATATAAAAACTTAAACTTCCCGTATCTAATACAGCTAAATCTGTAGCATAGCGTCTTAATTTCAAGGCGCCGGGCGCAGTTAGTGCGTTAAAACCAAAAGTTGAAGGTTTATTTTGTTCAGGGTCAGTATTGGAAGCCGACATGGTCGGACTAACACCAGAAGCAATATGTGCACCTTCAGAATCCCACCAAAAATATTTTGCTCTTGATTCTATCGCCGCCGCACGCGTATCATTTGAAGACTGGTATGCAGCTAAATTTGACTGTGCTTGCTCTGCTATTGTTTTTGCTTGTCCTGCAGTTGAAACAGCATTATCAGCTTTTGAATTAGCAGATGCTGCAGTAGAATTAGCATCATGCGAAGTTTTAACTGCATCGCTAATACCATTATCTTTATAAAACACATATTCTGTCTTAGTCGGATTTTCATATATATTCGTAATTCTAACCCAATAAGCGGGTGTATTAGCATTATAAGTTGGCACATCTGCTGACCAAGTATAACTACCCATATTACTCTCGGTAATAGTCGCACTTGCTGTTGCAGTAGTATACTGAGTAGTAGTTGATTTTAAACTACGCCCCGGTTCACCAGTGCTTCCTTGCGCGCCGGTAACACAAACGGGAGTCCCATAGGATTTTTCTCCCGTACCCGACTTCTGTACAACCGCGCGCTGCCATATGTATTCTCCATCTTTCCAAGCTGGAGTAGCATCTTGCCATCCAACTGTTTTATTCGGTACATCAGTACCGCCATTCAAACTAGAGCTTGTTGAACGGCAGTACTGCATATATATTTTTTCTATATCATTAGTATCGGTAATTGTTATTGTTCCATATGAAACTTGTCCCATAACATTACCTCCTTATAACTCAACCTTTGCTACTGCGGTAACTTTATCTTTTATTACACTAGCATCAATATATACGAATTGTGTATTATGAGAAGTATTCATTGCATAATTCAATGCTTCTGGCGTTTCGTTACTTATAGCATAAGGTTGATTACTACTATTTCTAAAGGTCCAAGTATATCTATATTTATACGGATGACTATTATCACCTCGATATCCAACCCAGCTAGCGCTTGTTGAGGTTCTCCAAAAATACCTAATTTCACCAGTTGGCTTAGGATTAGTACCAGTAGTTAATACAACTTGACAATAACCTGTTTTTCCTTCGAAATCACCAGTATTAATTGCTCCAGTAGGCGCTACAGTACCTATGCCCAATAAATTATCTGGTACTACAGTATCATAATCTTCTTGGTCCCCACGTCGAACCACTCTTGCATAAATAACTCCCATTCCCTGACTATTAATAATCTGTTCACCAACAGTTGAATGAAGTGTTACTTGTAGTGGGTCATCTATATCAGTTAAATTAATATATTCTGTGTGTTCTTCTACAACTCCACCTTTACTAATTGAAACAGTAAATCTAAAACCAAGATATCCTTCAACCGCAGTTCCAGGTACGTTTAATACGTTATTACTAATAGTAACTCCAGATACACTTGTTGCTGCTACCCAAGCACCATTAACAAAAGCTTCCCAAGTTGCATTAGTCCAATATGTTGAAGCTATTTCTTCTGTGCCACTAAGAGCTGTAGGAGTAACTGTAATGGTTCCTTCTTGATTTTCAAAAACATCAGTCGGAGCAGCAGTTAATATTATTCTGATAGGTTTTAAAGCCTCTGGTTGTGCCTTATAAGTATAAGTTTGTGTCAATAATTGATTTTCAGCACAATTTAAAGTTAAAACAATAGAACCATTAGCTCCAATATCTGTTCCTGCAGGAATTGTATATTTAACAGTATCCACTGCTCCTGAAGTAGTTACTTCTGTATTTCCTAAATAATATTTAGGTGCAATAGTTAAAAAACTTGGTGCGCTAATAGTCGGATATTCTTGTCCACCTAAATGAATAACTTTTTCAGTAGCTCCTTGCGCCGCAAGAATAGGCAAAGTTATTGTAAAATTTTGAGAAGTATCATAAGTAAAATCAGTAGAAATTGCATCGAATTGATTACTTAAAATAAAATTCCAAGGTGACGTTCCATCGTCTCCATCTTGACCATCAATACCATTAGAAGATATTGCAATTGTTTGTGTATCAACAATTTTATTATCATAAGTTAGAGTCACCAAAATACTTTTAATCGGCGTTCTGGTTGTTCCACTAACCTTATCATTTAAATCAATATTACAAGGCGCATTTGCTACATTTCTAATTACAGAAGTTGTATCATCTTGATAAGTAATTGTAGCAGTGATAGCATTTGCAACAAAATAATCTTCTGTACCGCCTCCAGTACGTACAATCGCACCGGCGACAATTCGAGAAGGTTCATAAGTATAAGCCGTAACATTTCTATTAGAAACAACAGAATTAAGTCTTAATGAGTGACTTATTACTTGTGAATTTTTATTAAGAGTAAAACGCTTTATTTGGTCTGAAATATTATTCGAACTATTATGTGCAGTAAATTCAATCCAAGCAGAATTACCGGTCATAGCGGTAACAGAAGTAATTTCATTATTGTTACCTGTAGGTAGCTTATTAAAATCTGATTTACCAGTAGTATAAGTAATATTTTCAGAATCAGTAATAGTAATTGTCCATCCACTATTAGCAACTAAATCATTTTGACCACTTTTATCCAAATGAAATACTGTAGTAGCATTGTCAAAATTTAAAATGCCATCATGCTCACTAATTGTTTCTTGGTCATTATCTAAATATGCTGAATAAGCACTACCACCAGGTTGAGCTTCTTGTAATTTATAAATTGTAAAATAATCTACCAAACCGCCAGTAACTTCATTACCGTTACTATCAATTTCCCTAACTTGAAATTGTGCAGATTTATTTGTTCCATAATTTGGACTATAATTACTAATATTAGCCGTAGTTACTGTTAAATTTAAAGCAGTAATAGGAGCGCCAGCTTCTTCTATTAATTGTCCATCACAATACCAGTGAACCCCTACTATAGTAGGACTTTTTTCTACTGACAAAGTAATACTAGTACTGCCTATTGGATTACTATCCCATGTATAAGCAAAATGTGAACCGCTACCAATTAATTGTAATGTTTTGGCGTCTGCGCCGGAAGCACCCGGCGCGCCTTGTAAACCATTATTAGCAATTGTTAAATCTAAAGTAGCTATTGCTTGTAAAGTAGTTTGTAAGTCTCCATCTATTGGATAATATGTAATTGTTGCAGTATATGTTGCACCAACACTATTAACATTTAAATTTATTGGTCTCTCTAATACTTTATTATTTACACTCTCTGGACAAATATCAGTAGTAGGAGAAACTGGAAGAGCATAAGTGTTACCGCCTTCTGTCTTTTGCCAGCTAACTACTATATTACTATCACTCAAAGTCTTTGACTGCCCATTAAAATATACGTGAGGTGTAATCAATAAAGGAGTACCAGTAGCCCTATTCCAATCTGGATAATAAGACGCAGTAGATGGGGGATTATTACCCGCATCATATACTTGTTGTCTTACGGTACTACCGGTTAAATAGACAGACAATTGACCTAAATCGGTAGTATCTGTAATTGTAATTGTACCATAACTTATACTCATGTTTCCTCCTAATCAAACGATACGTTACAAGAAAATATTGATTTCATATCAACATCTTCTGTATCTATTGAAATTTGATTTTTTAATAAACCATCTTCTATTCCTTGCTTTTTAGGCGACCATCCTTGAACCGGATTACCTTCTTTATCCATCTTACTCCATACGAAACTATTAACTGTTGAAGTAATATCGTCTGTACCCTTTATAACATAACAACTTAATATTGCTTCTCTATTACCAAAAATAAAATTATTTCCTATATTGGACTCAATACGTACAACAATTGCATCTTCACCATCTTTACCTGGAGGTCCTGGAGTTCCTTCAGCTTCAATGTCTGCTATATCTTGCCAAGGATCTTGTCCAGGTTTTGGATTCGGTACTTCAAATAAAATCTGACTAGCCTTAATTTTTAATTGCTTATTTCCTTCATTATCTTCATAAAAAGCAACAAATTGACTTGCATCACCAATATACATATTATCAGTATAGATACCTTGAGTACCAGCCATTTGTTGATTATAAATAGAATCATCAACATCCGAAACAGCAAGTTCTGGTAATGTACCTAGAATTCCACGATATTGATATTTTACTTTAGGCTCTTTTGTTTCATCAACTATGGTTTCAAATAAACTAATCGCGCGCCGTGGAAGATTAACTGTATTATCAGAACTATTAATTCCAATTCCATAATTAGAAGTTCCAACCTCACCATCACCATTAGCTTTATTACCCATATCTATTAAAGCACCGCCGCTTAAACTAGCTAAATCAGTAATAGCATGCTCTCCTTGAACCATCGCAGCCGCGCCTTGTAATTTAATTACACGTCCATTTGCTTCAATTACTTGATAAACATGAGTTAAACCATTAGTAAGTAAAATATTATTAATCCTAGCATCGTCTGTTTGATTTTCATCTAAATAATTACTAACTTTGCACCAGTCTCCGACTTGGAATAAATATGGCTTTTCGACAGTAAATATTATATCATTATTACTTATTACAGCTGTTCTAATTGTACTTGAAGGTCTAAAAATAAATATACCACCAACTGCTTGAATCTCTGCATATTCAAATACAGCTGTCTTAATTGAACCGCGCGCAGTAATGTTGTTAAATGTGGCATCACCATCGGAATCAATCATCCAACCATAACCTGCGCCATCTTGGTAGTTGGATGACTTAATTATTGAACGAGCACCATCAATTACAATATATGGTTTAGTTACATCAGAATCATCTTTTCCAACTGTTACAATACCATAGAAATTACCACTACCAGCATTAATTTCACCACGAACTCGAGCGTTATTAAAAACCGCTTGAGTATTATCAATATGCCAACCATCGTTTAAAGAATAATTTGAAGATTCAATGGCTCCATTGGCACCAACAGTAATAGTGTCAATTACATCTAAATCACCTAATGTTCCTGTGGCTGCCTCAATGTGTCCACGGGCAACTACATTATTAAAAGTTGCTCCAGAGTCAGTAATTTTCCAACCCGTCTGATTGCCTAAATCAAAATTATTTGATTGAATATATCCGTTCTGATCTACAGTAATACCACCCGTAATACTTAAATTATTTAAAGTACCACTATTAGCATCTATATGACCACGAACAGTAGCATTTTGAAATTCCGCAGTACCATCTGATTTAATTGCCCAACCAGATACTCCAGTAGTATAACCATTAGATTGAATGGTTCCAGAATGGGAATTATCTCCAACTGTAATTGTATCTTGTACTGTTAATAATCCTAATGTACCAGTTTGAGCTTCAATGTGTCCACGAGCAGTAATTTCATTAAACGTAGCCGTACCATCTGTATCTGAAATTATAAATGGTATTGGCGTAGAATAATCAGAATAAATACCAACTCCTGGTTTAAGAATAATATGATTCATACGTAATTGATCATCATCTACACTCATCCCACCAATATTACCAGCATTGGCATTAATTGTACCAGTAATCGTAATGTTCCCTTCATCATCGGTCTTCATGACCTCCGCGCCGGCATCATTCTTTATTCTAATACCATAAAGTTCTGGCGCCCCAACACCTTGCTCTGGGTCAGTTGTAATATTGCCATTTTCATCTCTCCATTCAAGAGCACCAATTTTAATTTTTTCATTTTCTTGTCCTTGAACAGTATTAATAACTTGAAAGTCATTTCCAGAAGTTAAACTTACTCTGCCGCCACCTTCATAAGAATTCTTGATAAAAAATCCGTCCCAAGTAACAGCAAAATGTGCATTATCAATTACATCATCTAAGCTTTGAGCTTTAAATGTACTATTATTTTTAATACCATATAATCCATATTGATCATATCGTACATAAGTTTGCAAATCATAGGCAGTGGTGTCTTCATAATAATTATCCAAATCTTCTACTCTTGGATTTTCTACTTTAATATATTTACCCGTAATTGCATCACGAATATAATATTGTTTAAGTGGATCTATTGCAGTATCTGAAGTCCTAATATAAACTTCTGAGTCGTATTTATAAGCACTAATACCCGATTTATCCCAACGAAAACTTGGATTATTTTCATTGCCTATAACTACATTATTAGTATTTAAAGTACCTGTATAAACTGTACCTATGTTAATACCTTGTCCATCAATTGCAGTTTGCCAATTCTGACCACCATCAGAAGAAATTCTAATTCCTTCACTATTAATTATAACACGATTCGCCGCATTATTCAAATTCCGCACAAGTATGTGGTCACCATTAATAAGTACAGAACCATCACTTGTTAAATTATATAATTGACCACTAATATTATTAAGTGATTGTAATAATACGTTTTGATTAATTGTTCCATTAGCATCAAGCAACGAACTCATTTTCGCATAAGTGGCTTCATTATATTGTACAGTTTGTACTGTAGCACTTATACGTTGAAATAAATCTTCAAATCGTGTTTTATAATTTTGAACTGTAATTACATTTTGATCGGGTTCGTCCAAATGCCATTCAATTTCAGCAACAATGACCTCTTCGCGCGCCGGTGTATAAAAAATATCTGGATTCTCTTCTGTTCCATTATTTTCTATATTCCAACCGAAAAATTCTGTATCTTCAACATAGGTTTTGTCACCTACATCAAATTTGAAATTTTCATATCCTTCTAATTCACTGATTTCAACTACATTAATCGTATATGAAATTGCAGGTTGCGCGGAAGTATTACTTACTTGCCAAGCATCTAAATAATATAGTTCAGAATCAATATAGTCAGTAGAATTCCAAGTACCTTCTTGAATATAACGACTATATTTATTATTAAATTTATTAACTAATTCTTCTTTCTTTTGATGAATTTCTTCAATTTCATCTTCAACACCTTTCTGATCATCAGTGGGTGAAATTTCATATTCTTTGGTTTCTGAATCATTAATAGGTTGAGGTCCAGAAACTATTGAATATCCAGTTGGCGCTGTGAAAGTTATTGTTGTAGCATCCGTCGGAGATATATCAAAAAATTTCTTATTAACTGTAGACTCATAAACCGTCTCATCATTTTCGATGATAAATTTAAAACTAGGCAAGTAATCGTTTAATTCAACAATGATATGACGAACTTCATCATTATCAATAACAACCTTAACCTCTACATAAAAAGTTTCAGAACCTTTAAGTTGCTTTCTAATGTTTTGATATTCTTTATTAACATTAGATAGTACGCCAGAATAATTGTTTATAGTTGCTGAAGTAGCATAAATCTCACCAATTACATCTACCAATGTTTCTTCATCAGTTAACTGCTTTTTTTCGTCTTTACTTTCACTTGTGTCTTCAATTAACTCTCCATGCTCTTTCTGATAATCTTCATAAGACATGTTGGTAAGGCTTTGAAAACGATCACGAGCCTCGTTTCTCATATCTTTCGCAGTGGCGACCAATTCATTAAATACTGTACGATTACTATTGATTGCAGTTAAAGAAGCTTCTAATTCTCTACGTTCTTTTTCTTTAACTTGTAAATCCGCATTAATTTTTGCGACACTTTCAATAAATTTTAACCTATCTGCTTCAGCCTCATCTCTATTTAATAAATTTTGGTTATAAAAATAATCAAAATTAAGTATATATGATTCACCCGTTTGATTAGAAGGTGCACTGGCTATAGAAACAAAACCTTCATCTACATATTCAGATTGTGACATATCCACAATTAATTTAGTTACAATTTCATCTGAATTAATAGTACGTTCAATTGTATCTAAATTAATTCCATACTTGAAACCAGCATAATTATCTTTACCAACATATTCACGCAAATAAACAAACTTGTTTGGCTTGCCTTCTGTTTCTGTTATATAACCATTATCATCATGCTCTACAACTAAATCAACCCAACATTCAAAGGTTTCAGCAATTGTTTGTAAAATATTAAAACAATTAGATTGTGAAACGCTAATTGTTAACGTTTTTTCAGAATTCTCATTGTATAAAGGTTTAATTTCTTTATCAATATTATATCTTGTCTTTAACTCAGACATAGAAATATATGTTTCTACATCTTCTGCGGCCATGCCACTTGAAGGTTTTATATAATAAAAATCTTTTGGATTCGAAGTTGCAGTTGGTACATTGCCAAGAATTACAGGTTTACCTTCTGCATCTAGAACACAACGTGTTAATTGAATATCTTGTATAAAGATAGGATTGATAACTTCTTTTTGTTCATGAGTCTTTGGATCTTCTATTACACTTTTACTAATCTCAGTTGCATAAATAAAAATTCCAATTTTTTGGGTTGGATTGGACAATATACTATTTGCAACTGGCTTATTAGCTGTAGCTGTTAAATAATAATAAGGTAAATATTTAGTAGACTCTTCTAATTCATCAAAGGTACCAGTTTTACCATTCCAAATATATTCTTTTTTATCTGTTTCATTTATATAAATATATTTTGTTGAAGGAGTCTGAGCGACATTATCAATTACGTATACTTCTGTACTTCCATCTTCGGTTGTTGTAATTGAACCCCCCTTAACATAATTATTCAATAGCTGTGGAGTACCTTCAAATTTTAAAATAACATCTTTTGGGTCTATATGCTTATAATAATATCCATAACGCACTGGATCATCTTGGTCATAAAATGCCACAATTAATCCTAAAGATTGTTTAGGTTCTAAATCCTCAACATCTTGTCCTTCACCCGCGCGCCATCTAAATACAAACTCCTGACCACTTGCTATTGTTTGAATAAAGCGACCACTATCATTAATACCACTATTAAATAAAGTATTATAAATTCGATCACCTTGCTCAATTTTTACTCCATTAGGTTGAAATTTTAAAAATCCTTCAATTTGCGAAAGGGCATTAATATCAACCAATTCTTTACCTGTACCAATTTCTGGTTTAGTCACCAACTCTAACTTATTAACCTTTGCACCATTTTCTTGGTCGGTATATGGATTCCATCCTTGAAGTGTTCCATCTTCTAAAGCATTGAAGTTTTCTCCATTAGTAATGAAATTCATTACTACATTAGAAGTAGTATATTCATAATCAGTATATTTATAAACCTCGGTTAAGCCGTCATCTGTTTGAAATCTATTTACAGTACGTTTCATTACTGGATCGTAAGTTGTAAGTTGATTATAAGCCAAACGATTAGCTTGATAATGAGTTTCAACTTCACCAATAGAAATTATCAAAGTATCGTTATAATAAAAACTGTTATCCTTAAACTCAAGGTCTGTTGTGATTCTAAAATTTGTATCAGTAATTATATTTTTACTGTCAATAATATACTGTCTATTTATTTCATCTCTAATAATAAATTGTACGTTCTTTCCATTCTGATTTTTTACATAACTATAAAATAACCAGATTGACTGTCCTACACTTGGTATTTGTTCACCATTGTTTGAAGCATTGATAATATTAATACCAGTTGTCGAAACTAAAGTTGCCTTATATAGCGGCTCTGCTATTAATTGAGTCAAAGTATCACTATCTTCTCCAACTTGCCAATCTGTATTTTTCAAAGTCTCTTTAGCAAGTTCTTGAGCTGTACCTTGATTATTATTTAACTCTGTATCAAAAGTAATATTATATCCATTCTTTGATAATTCAAGAACAAAAGCATCATTACAAGTGTAAGTCCATTCTAATCCATCACTTGATTCGGTATGGTCTTTAATTATAAATTCATACCACTCATTATCATAATGAAGCTTAACTTTACGTTCATTAACCAATAAAGCCGCAAAAGGGTTAACCACATCTTCATTTTCACTATATGGATCAAAGTATTTATATTTTAGTGAAAATGATAAGGTTTTTTCTCCATTAATTTTTTTATGAAAAACCGGATTGTAAATTTTATTCGGTCCTGTCATTGTATCAGAACCAATAACAGCTAATTTTGTTTCTTTAAATTTATATTCCGCCGGATCTGAGCCTTCAATTTGGGTGAGTCTATCTTCCCAAACAGAAATCTCATAAGGCTTTATTAATTTCTCACCCATTAGTGCCTCCTAGAAATATAAATAGTCATAAAATATTTGAGGTATACCAGATACGCCAGAAATAGTTATTTTCGCATCATCAGAATCTAAATTAGGCTGGAGTTTAAAAAAACTACCTAATTTAACATACTTATTATATAAATGACCAGAAGTTGTATAATATACGTTGCCATGATAATCTACATGAATTGGTTGGTCAACTTCAGTAACTTCAATTTCTTGTCCATCTTCATCTAGTTGTGCAACTTTAATAGTAGAATTTTTAACACCTACTATTAATCCTGTATTAGTATCAATAATAAAACCATTATCATCATCTTCTATTTCAAACTCATCAATCAATAATGAAGCAATCAACTCATTATTAATAGAATAATCTAACCTAAGTTGCCCTGAAACACCTGGACAATATAATCTAAAGCCAGTATTCAAATCACCAGCATTATATACGTTGATGGCGCCGGCGCTAAATACATCTATTTGTTTATCATTACGAACGTCTGCTGATAAAATTCCACTAGAAACAGCCCAATTATTTCTACCTTCATAATACTGTTGTCCTGCTTCTGGAAGAACTTTAAAAGTAGACTTGGCAAAAGGAAAATAGGCTGTAAAACTAATTTTTCCATCGCCTTTATAAATACGTTCTTTTACATATTCTCCTTTTTCATCAAGTTCATAAACCCATGGAGTAACCTGTTCTCTTTCTACATCATAAACCTCTACTTCAATAATTTCAGTTTCTTGCACATCAGTCGGTTTGCCTGTTTCTTCATCAATAATATAAACTGGAACCTTTTCTTGTGTTTCTTCATCAATTATAAATTTAGGAACTTCTCGCTGTTCCATTCGTGAAGTACGATTTACAACTCTTACTCCATCTGTTGATGTCTTACTTGGTCTACGTTTAGGCTCATCAAAACACACGTATGAAAGTTCAATTGGGCTTGTGATTTTTGCCATATATTTTTTATATGGACGCTCATCAAAAATTAATTCCCCTTGTTTACGACGTCCATATACTTGTCTTAATTTTCTAAACTGCTCTTCAGTTAAGGAATCAAAAGCAAAAGAAACATCTATTGTCTTAGGACCATAAGTACTTCCAAAATAATACTCTCCATCCATTCCTGGCACTTCAGCAGTTATGTCTTTAATTTCAGGAGTTAACTCTTCTTCAAATCTATCCCCATCGCTAGTTCTAACGATGCCCAAACTCTCAGAACGAACTCCTGCAAAAGTAAAACCTAAGAAATCGCCCTTAATCTCCATATCATTTCTCCTTTTGGTCAATAAAAAACCACTTAATCTCTTAATTAAGTGGATTTTATAACTTGTCCGTATATGAATATAAGTTACTAACTAGCTGGTGGTATTAATACACACAACTGTCCGTTACTATCAACGCCAACTGGATATAATCCTTCTGTTGTTCCTATCGTACCTAATGAAGTTTCTGAATTAAGATTAGCCTTAACTGTATTTGTGGGACTGTTACCAGTAACAAAAGTATGAGTTAAACCAGTACTTGGTATAATTTTTGCAACTGCTTGTCTTACTGTAACGCTCCAGCCATTATTTTTATTTAATTTATATATATAAACTTGGTCACACTGGTCATTATAAGTATGACTATTCAAAGACCTATAATACTGAAACTCAAATTCAGTAGGTGTATCTTGATTATTAACATATGCTAAAAAAGCCATTCTTAACTGATTTCCTGAGGCTGGATTACTATTACTTGATGCACGGGTATAAATAATCCAACCTTTTTTATAAGCATCCAATACTTCTGCATAAGTAGATATTCCATATCTGGCAATAACCATTCCTGTCATCGCAAAACCCCAAGTACCATCAGCCATTAAATATTTGGTTGCATCTGTTGTAGTCGGCGCGGGAACTAATCCA
>OCTX012220333.1_pt1 | contig 25140 bp, 24 predicted proteins | sample 1539691 | NCBI WGS metagenome assembly OCTX01 (sample SAMN02144231, study PRJEB22623) | gut metagenome | biome: sheep rumen | host: Ovis aries | place: New Zealand
AAAAGCTGACCATAAGCTAGCTTTATTTTTTATATCGTATCGTCTTCCAATAATTTTACACATTCATCACCAAACATCTCTGCCGCTTCTGGTCCATTTGCTGTAACTATATTTCCATAACGAATTACCATTTCATCTTTCCATACTCCTCCATAATTTTCTATAAAATTTTGCTGCAATCATTCATCATCTCGTGAAGTGACAATTTTTCAGTTGAATACTCCACTCTCGCTCACAACCATCGGAGCTATACATATCGCTCAAAGTTTTTTAGCTTCCTGAGCTATACGTAAATAATCTCAGTCATGTAAATATTGAGTCAAGCAACCTCATCATCAGATAAAAATCACCATTTCAAATTTATCTCACGTAATTTCATTTAGACTATAAACCGCTTCTATTTTCTGCCCAAATACTCAGACACACTGCCCTTTTCTTCACGCAGCAATTGTAACTTGAGCATTAGCTTTTTGTAGAGCTTCATAAGTCGCAGAAAACTCATGATCCTGAAATCCATTATTTGCAACTATCATCACAGCAGTTTTCATCATCCATAAATTAAGAGATAAAATCTGACTATACAGTTATAAGTAAATTTATAAATATAAAAAGCAAGAGATAGACAAAACCATAATAAGTCATTACAAAAAAATTAGCGACCTAATACAGATCGCCAATAATTTTTAATTAAATGTAAGACTTTTCCTTTATTGCAGCTATACCGTACAATATAAATGCCGTTAGAGATGCAAAGAAAAACCCCCAAGAACATTCTCCCATATGTATCGACAAGAGTGATGTCCCACATATAGCAAGAGAAATAACAGCAGACATCGTAAACACAGGAGAATTACGATACATCGCTTCCTTAACTGGGACCCAATGTCTAGTATAGATACAGTGTATTGTCAAGATAACTATCGCTACAAGACCAACAGCACCCATACAATAAAAACGATCAGGCGTTTGCACGCAATCATAAATCACTCCATTTGCAATACAACAACAGAGTAATCCCAACCAAAGTAAAAATATAACCATAATACTAAATTTTTGTTTGCATAATTTACTTATAATTAACTATTAAACAAAGTCAATATAAAAAAACTCCACAATCTTAATAATTGCTTTTACCCAGAAAATTAATATAATTCTTTCATTATTTTACACTTTCCAAAAAGTGAAATGAAAATCTGACTTGTATGAGCCACAAATGTATGAAAATCCACTCTTTTCAATAGATTGATTGGACAATTTCGTGCAATAGTAACTGACATTCCTGGAACTACAACTGACATTATTCAGCACAAAGTTCAAACTGATAATTGAACTTATACATTTTTTGATTCTCCAGGATTGCTCGATTTTACAGAAGAACTCGAATACATTGAACAAATTATCAAAGAGTCAGATTTGCTTCTTTTCTTAATAGATGATAGCGTATGAATTACTGCGAAAGAGCATCATATTTTGGAGTTAATTAGGAAAGAGAAAAAGCAAGATACTACAATTTTGATAATCAATAAACTAGATATCAAACGAAAAGAATCTGAAACTGAAATGGCGATTTCTGACTACTACACTCTAGGATTATCTAGTGTAATCGGAGTCTCTGCTAAGAAAGAAAGAAATTTAAGCACAATCGAAAATCAGATTAATTCATTTTACAATAAATGGAAAAAAACTCATAAAGATGAAGAAGAAACTGTAGAACCATTCAGGATTTGACTTGCTATTCTATGAAAACCTAACGCTGGAAAATCAACATTACTAAATACGTTAGTTTGAAAACCTCTCGCAAAAGTAGCCGATATAGCATGAACTACGAGAGATTACGTTGCTGGAAATTTTTCATGGAAAGGCAGAGATTATGTAGCTTACGATACAGCATGAATCAAAAAACGTTGAAAAATCCACTGAATTGAAAAAATTGCTTACGATAAAACCAAGGCAATGCTTGAATTTGTTCGTCCTGTGGTAATTTTTATGGTAGACTGTACTCAATGAATCACTCACCGTGATATGACATTATTACAGGAAGTTCATCAGCTCGCTTTACCTATGATTTTTGTACTAAACAAAGTCGATCAAGTTAATCCAAAAGCCATCAATGCAATGATAAAAAATACTCAGACTTATTTGGATTTTGCAAAATATTTGCCAATCGTTCCTATGATTGCTACGAAATGAGAGTGAATCGATGATGTGATGAAATTCGTTTCAATTTTACAGAAAGAGAATACAAAGAGAATCGCTACAAGAGATTTAAACGAAGCTCTACAGCACGAGATGATTCAGCGTCCTCCTCGCTTTCCAAAGAATAAAATCTGTAAAATACTTTATGCTACTCAAATCGCTGTAGATGCTCCGACTTTTATAGTTTTTGTAAATCATAAAGCTCGTGCAAATTTTGCGTTTAAAAAACGAGTTGAGAATAGCATTAGAAAGAATTTCTGATTTATCGGAGTGCCTATCGTAATTAAATATCGTAACCGTTGAGAGAGCTGAAAAGAACGTGATATTTTTGTGAAATATAACGAAGATGATGTAAGAAATGCAGGATTAGAAGCAATTCAGCCGTGAGATGATTATGAAGAAGCTCCAGCAAGAAAATCTAGAAAGTCTGACCAAACTGAAAGAAATCCATATACAAATAAATGAGTTCGTAAGCGAGAAAAACACGTAAGCAAATACGACGAAGTGAAAAAATCTAAGAAAAAGCAAAAATTCCCAACAGATGATGAAATTGAAAATTATGGAGAAAAAAATAGAAAATCTGAAACTAAGAAATCTCCTACTCACGAAGCAAAAAAGAAGAAAAAGTTAAATCAATATTCCAACGTAAAGACCGCAAACCAGTGAAAATTAAATGCTATGTTTGCCGAAGCATATTGAGATAAAAGTCAAAAAAAGTCCAAAAAAAGAAGATAAAATCAATATTATTGACCGACAAAGATAAAACTACTATAATTCATAATTATAATATTCTATTTGTTGATTCATATCTTTTGCTCAATCAATCATCAATCAACAATATTTAGAATATCAAATCTCTGCCAAATCTTTAGAATCCTCTGAATTATCTCTCGCTGCCTGACACATTCAAGCATTAATGTTAAGAGCTATATACACACACAAAACCATTGGATTTTTTTCTTTATTTTCCGTAGCATCATTATAACATTCATTATAAGCCTCCAAAAAATTACTTGGGAATCATTGTGTATCTTCATATTTAGCTTGAGCTTCGACTACTGCCAAAATTTCCGATGCTGTATTTTCTATAACATACCCTCCGTTACCTCCACCATCTCACTCAGAACATCAACAAATAAATAACAAAAGAAGAGAGAAGAGTACAAGATATTTTTTCATATTTTTTTAGAAAAAATAAAAGGAAAACCTATACTAACACTTTAAAAATATTATTCCCAAATTCAAATAAAAAGTTTTCTAAAATAAAGTTTAATACATCCTCTTATCCGCCTTAATACTTAAAATCTTATAAAAAAGCCCTTCTTTGATAAAGAAGGACTCAAAATAAATTTATTAAATTCTATTCCAATTTTTTATTTAATTTTGAAACGAAATTATAGGAAATTCCCATTAACAAACCTACAATAACCAGCATCTCTACAATAAAGAATAATATTATTGCTCACCATTTTGAAAATAGATGAGATGTTACTGAATATGAGAATAATTGAGACATATAATAATCAAATACTCACATCGACAATAACGTTAACAATAGTGATATTAAGAAACCTCCAATAATTGAGTAAAGAATCAATGTCAAAAATGGCATAACAATTTGCGATTTACTTGCTCAAAGCAATTTCTTAACTTGAATATCATTCCAAAACCTAGTAAATATTGAACGCAAGAAGAATATTGAGAATGATAATACTGCAGCAGCCAAAATAATAACCAAAGATACCGACAATATTTGTACAAAATTAGAAAGTCTGATTACATTCCTAATTCTATTTTCCTGACTTTTCAGATTATCTAATTGTTCCACATCCTGAATATTTATAATAATATCTTCATTTTCCAATATTACATCCTTCAAAGTTTCATACTTTGAAATATTTGGCAAAGTAATATAAAGTGTTGAAGGTAATGGATTACTCATTCAGAATTTTTCCAAACTTCATGTTAACTCTGGCAATCTTTTCATCATGAAATCCATTGCATCATCCTTAGTCAAAAACTTAACATTCATTCACTCTTGTTCCAATGTATCCTTTAATTGAATCACTTGCTTATAAAGTCTTGTTTCTGATTCTACATCATCCTTTAGGTAAAAATACATTCAAAGTTTATCATTCAATGACGCATTCAATGTATTTCCATACATAGATACTCAAATTAAAATATTTAGTAAAAACAGAAGGAAACCAGATAAGACACTGATCCAAATCATTTGTCATCTATATGAACGAAAAATTGATTTAACATCATCTATAAATGGTCTAGATGCCTTTTCATTTTTTCCTAATTTTAAATTCATTTTTGGCAATTTTACTTTTGGTAATTTAATTTTTGGAAGACTAATTCTTTTCATTTTATTATTACTGTAAAGGTAAAACTTTATTTATCCAAATGGAAGTATTTTTTTCATCACAAATATTTCTCAAATAATGCAATTTTTTTATCATACCATTCGATTGGCTTATCTACAATTCTCAGTCCTGCATGATTATCACGATAATATGAAATCATTTCCTTTGATTCTTCATAATCCTCATCTAAAATCGACAATTGTATAATATTGTAAATAACTTCCGCATCTAATGAATCTTGCTTAAATGCTTTTCTCAAAAAATCCCTTCATTTTTCACGATTCCCGTATCGATATTCACTCAATCCATAACAACGTATTATTTCATGATTTTCTCAATTTGTGAGTTGCATCGCTTTTTTCAGATATGAACGAGCATCTTTCCAGTTATTTTTTTCCATTTCCAGCAATCATTTCACATACAATCAAAGTGGATCATCTTTCTTAGTTGAATTTAGAAAAGTCACTGCCTTATCTGCTCAATCCATATTTCCTTGACGATATTGAATATCTGCAATCATCAATAATGCTTGTTCATTTTTTGGATCTCTCGTAAGAATTCTATTCACCATTTCAATTGCTTCATCATACTTTCACTCCTCTGTCAATTTAGCTATTTCATCCAAGACCTCTTCGGGTATGTATTTATCCATATCAAAAAGCACTCAAATAAAAATATGTACACGCTATTATATCCAACAATCACAAAAAAAGCAAAAAATCTGACCATTTTTTCAGCACTTTGACTTTACTTTTTGATAGAAAATTATACAATATTTTTTATTTTTAAATAACTTGTATTTTCACTTTATATTTTTATTCTCTAATTAGAATTTATTTCTATTTTGAGAATGAATTTAGAAAAACTCTTTTGAAGCAAAACAAAGGTCGACATACTAAAATACTTAGTTTTTCGCAGACAATGAATATCCATGAGAGCATTAGAAAGTGAAATCTGATGGACCTTCCCTGCTATCAAAAAGCAAGTAGATTCTTTAGAAGAATCATGAGTATTGGATATTCAAAAAGAAAACTCAGGTTTTTCTATTTCTATAAAAAAAGAGTTTTTCGACTTATTCAAAGAAATATTTTTCACAGCTCTAAAATCCAACTTAACTAGCCTATTCGAGACATACTCAGTAATGATAAATAAATATTTTTTGTGAAAAATCTTCTGAGTTCCCCTAGATATGGATATTGTTATAATATATCAACATATGGAAAAGCCACAAATAGATGAATTAAAGAACTGAATCTCCGAATTGTTCAGAGAATTTTTTATTGAAAATGCTTCAATAGTATTCATGTCAACAGAAGAACGAGAAAAGAGATACAGACTCGCAGATAAATTTGTTCTTCAAGTTATGAGATATTTTCCTGATGCTAAATAAGATTGCATAGTTTTGATAAATAAGTATAATCGAGACCATATATGAAGGATAAATTATTTATTTTCTACACATTACATGGGACAGAAAAAAAAGATTCTTATCACATGAGGACTAGGATATATAGGTTCTCATACAGCCACAGTTTTTATCGAAAATTGATATGATGTTATCATTGTAGATAACCTATCAAATTCTCATGAATCAGCTTTGGAATGAATCAAGGCTATCACATGAAAAACTCCTAAATTTTACGAACTAGACCTTAGAAATTATTCAGATTTGGATGCTGTGTTTGAGAAACATGCAAGCGATATCGCTCTTGTCATTCATTTCGCAGCCAAAAAAGCTGTTTGAGAAAGTTGTCAGGATCCTTTCCTATATTATGACCACAACATTCTCGGAACGATGAATCTACTAAAAGTGATGAATAAACATCACATAAATCAGATTATTTTTTCAAGTAGTGCTACCGTATATGATGCAGAGAATCTACTTCCACCATTTAGTGAAATAGATAAAACTAAGACAACTAATCCATACGGAACTACAAAACTTATAATCGAATATTTGCTCCGCGATATGGTAATGCAAAAATGATTTTCAGCAATTGCTCTCAGATATTTCAATCCAATTGGAGCTCATCCATCTCATATCTTATGAGAAAATCCGAAATGAGTACCAACGAATTTACTCCCATTTTTACTAAAAGTAGCCAAATGAGAAATCGAGAAATTAAGTGTATTTGGTGATGATTATGATACTGAGGACTGAACGTGTATTAGAGATTACATCCATGTAATGGATGTTGCAGAAGCACACTTTGCTGCAGCAAAATATCTATTCGATAGAATAGAAATCAACGAAACTAGTGAAATGTATACAGCAGAACCAGTATTCGAAATATGCAACATTGGAACATGATATGGAAAATCTGTATCTGAAATGATAGATATAGTTAAAACTGTGGTAGATAAAGAAATTCCTTACGAAATAGTAGCTAGAAGACCTTGAGATGTTGCTGTATCATTAGCTAATCCTTTAAAAGCAAAACAGATTTTGAATTGGGAGGCTACCAGAACTGTCGTTCAATGAGTAGAAGATGCGTGGTTATATTTAAATAACGAAAAAAGAAAATAAATCTGAATAATCAAAAAATCCACAACCATCTCGGAAGTGGATTTTTATTTTAGATTTAAATTTTAATTCTCATGATTCAAATCATCAAATAAGTGAGTAACCTGGCTTGATCTCTGATGCTCAGATCTTTGATGATTTTCCTCTACAATATTCACTATTTTAGTTCTTTTATTAGATTTTTGTCACATCTTTCGTAAAGACATAAATGACCAAACCAATCATCAAAGTAACAATAATCCATCAATAAGAACTTGCCAATTTACAATTCAAACTTTTTGAGTTACTCCACTTGCCATTGCAATATTTGCTCAATCTAATACTCACATAAATACACTAACGATAATCCACAATAAAACAAAATCAACTAATGGTTCATCTTCACGTAAAGCACATAATTTAGTAATCCATCCTTTGAAAGAAATACTCAAATTCCATAAAAACAATCCAACTACAGCAAGCAGCATTACCAATCCCGATTTCCATAACATTCCTGAAAGCAAAAACCTAACACCATTTCCATTTGCATTCACTACAGGGAAAAGAAATAAACAGAATGTTAAAACTGCCAAATAAAGCACAAACCACTTCTTTGTATTTTTATAATTAAGAAATCTTGTATACAATTTTGCAAAGAAAATTTTAGTTTTCTTTAAATAAGAATTAAATTTTTTCATATTTACGAAATTTAATAAATAAAATCTACAATCAATTACAAGATATAAATATTTTTTAATTTATCAAGTGAATATTTATAAAATTTTATAATAAATATAACTATCATCTCACTGAACAAAATTCAACATACTGACTAGCAATTTTCTTCAATTCCTGAAGTTCTACTCCTGTAAAAGGCTCTCCCACAAAATTGGGATCCAATGTTTCCTCTGGTAAATAATTTTGCAGATATCGTGCCTTAATTCATTGTAAATACATTCCCATTTCTTCCAAATCCTCCTTTTCGTGGAATCATTTAATCAAAGTGGAACGATATTCATAGTCCACCACCCCACTTTTTAGGAAATCCAGTAATTCTTTGTAGTTCTCTAAAAAATCTCAAAATTCTGATACTCACGACCATTTTTCGTAGTTTGAAAGTGGTCATTTCAAATCTACTGCTACATAATCCAAAATTCAGTCTTCTACCATATTTTTTACTATCTTTGCATCACGACCGTTAGTATCAAGTTTCACACAAAATCACATCTTCTTAATTTTCTGTGCAAAATCATACAAATCTGGCTGAACTGTCGGCTCTCATCAGCAGATACTCACTCAGTCTATCAAACCTTTTCTCTGTTTCAGAAAGTTAAAAATTGCTTCTTCAGGGATTTGCTGATTACGATAACGAGCGATTAATTCAGGAAGTACAGTTTGCGGATTATAACAAAACGGACAACGAAATTGACATCCCGCCGTAAAAACTATGCTTGCTACTTTTCATGGATAATCAACTAATGTGGTCTGCTGTACTCCCGTTATCTGCATTTCATCTCAAAATTTTATTTCATAAAGTTTGTCATTATACTACAAAGCTCTGATGAATGGTGTCATCAGTTATATTCATAAAATACCTTTACACAAAAACGCATCTCTTTTGGATCTGAAGATTTATTACAATGATAAGAATCAACAAGCTGATTAGGATTAGGATTACTATCACCTTTACAATAAATTCCATCTACACGTAGCACTCTATAAAATTCTACATCTTTTCATCCAAGTAAATCTTCCAAATTTCATGTTAACATCTCTCATCAAGAATGGTACGAATATATTCATGGAAATGTAATTTTACTCTTTTCCCTATAACTTTTATTATCATCATCAAAAAATCAGTCTAAATCATAAAGATTACTAGAATTTCATGTTAAATATTCAGCATAAAAATAAGAATCCTCACCATCTTCTCTATATTCTCTTATTACATACATTCATGAATTCAATTGGAATGACCCAGTTCATGCAAATGTTCGATGTTCATCCTTTTCTCCAGAATATTTTCTTCGATTTGTATCCCTCATATTATAAACAATCTCTACTCATTCCCTAGCAAAATTCGTAGCTCTAACCAAAACTTTCGTATTATTCATAAACAAAAAACCTCTATTTATTCAGAGAATAATTCACACGACCATAATTGCAAATATTGTACAAACTATAATCGTTTCAGCTAATGTAAATGCATTTTTTTTACCTTTTAACCTATGCATAATTCCACAAAAAGCTAGTAAAATTTGATTGATATCTAGAAAATCTTATCAATTTAAAGAGAATAAATTTTCACGACACACAAAACTAATATTGCATATTATTCAACAAAAATTATAGTACAAAATGGAAATAATAAATCAATATTTTATTTCTATAGAAATATTATGGACTGGATCTGATATATAATCGTTGCATGATATGTTGCCATAACATTCTGGGCAGTTTTAATGTGAATCGACAAAATGGCAAAAGTCATCATCTGAAATTACTTAGCAGGAATCACATGTTATGCCTTTTGAAATCTTATCAACCAACGGGTTAATCTATTAAACATTTCTCCAGATTCTAGTTTCATCTGAATATCTTACGCAAAATATGCCAATTTCTTATCCTCATGACAATTAACTTTTGTGTTATTACTGTTTGTATTGCTCATTCGAATAATTTATGCATGCTGAAGAATCTCAGTTTCTTTCAGCACACATTCATCTACCGAAAAACTGTACTTCATAATATTAGTTCCTATTACTGTATTAAGCTTTATAATTGGTCCATATATAGCTCTAAAAGCCAACTGAATCATGGCTCTCTGAGATATAGAAAATATAATTTCAAGAACATTCTGATTTTTTACAAGTTTTATAAATCATATTCCATTCTGGATGTTTATAAATTGAATTGTCTTTATCATAATCTCCAGTCGTATAAACTTCAAAATATCATTATCTGCTAAAGCAACCAAACTTCCAGAATAAACAAAAAATTCTGCCAAAAAATTTGCGAAATTTTTAAAAATGAATATAATTGACATAGGATTTTTACTCCTACTGTTATATTTCATGAAAGTTATGTTTCCACAGCATATAAAAAAATGATTCTTTTCTTGAGTTGCTTTTTCAATTATGTGATTTTCTATCAGCTTTATCCAGCTAATCATATTAGCTATATGAATAGTTTTCGCATTATGAGTTTTCTCTACATTTAGCAATTCTAATGCTAAATGAGTCGGGGGTATTTTTGCTGTCATAATTTTCATAATTTTTGCTTTTATTGCATTTTTTAAACAATCTGAATTAAATATCTTAGCCTTCGTTGCAAAAAAAATTAAAGATAGTTTCCTAGATGTTTCAAAAAAATTTCAAATGAACTACACTAAAATAGACCCAACAGAAGTCATTATTTCTAAATCTAAACAAGAAAAATGAAAACAAAGAATTGAAATTAAAGAATGACTAGATATGTCAAAAGTTTCAAACATTGAAAAATGATGAATACTTTGATAATAATTACAAATTAATTTGAAAATATTATCACACAAAATAAAATTTTTAACTATTAGTTTCTCTTGACTACTTATAATAAATTTCTACTATGAAATTAGTTTTATTTTTTCATAAACATAAATATGCCAAAATCTTCTTTTGACAAAAGTATGGAAAAAGTCTCTGCAGAATTTGATAGAGTTGCAGACGATGTAAAAGATACTGCAGAAGACATCGGAAACTGGTGGACAAGATCCGCTATCGAAGAAAAAATCACTATGATTATAGGTATCATCCTATTAATCTGGGCTCTTATTGCCCTACGAGATTTCTTCTGGGGAATTGTCTTACTTGCACTTTGAATTTTATCTGTATCTGGATTCTTTGATCACCCTCTCAAAGATTTTATTCGTTATTGTAAAAAAGAAATTTGAGGTAATAAGAAATCAGACTCTTCTACTACAAAATCTACTAGAAAAAAATAATAGGAATTTTGAACAACTAAAAAACTTTCTATTTAAAATCCTAAATTATGCACATAATTTGGGATTTTTTATAATTCTCATATAGTAAACAGATATATCAACACTTTATTATAAATTGCTTTCTTTGACTCTGAAAGTCACTCTTTACTGACAGCACTTCTAAAGAGAGAAATTAATCTTGTCTTATAATTACTTTTTCAATATTTTGCGTAAATAGCATCTATTATTTCATTAAAATTCTTAACTTGTTTCCAATCTGAATTAGTCATCTCATAATCTGGTGTATATGGAACATATGATTCACTTGGAGTTCAATCTAACTGTAAAAATACATCTCTATCCACCACTACAAAAGCATCTGTAATTAATTGTCTAGATCACTGGGATAAAACTTTACCTGAATATACCATTGCTGAACTTGCTCATGCATCAAGAAATAATGCATTATAACATCAAAAGTTTTTTTTCAAATATGATGCCATATCCCATACTCCTATAGTTCAAATATATCACATATAAATAGTTTTTCCATCTTGAGTAGAACAAATAAAATTCCTATTTCATTTTCACGTTAATTTACTGTCTATATAAGCAGAAGCTCACGCTGTCACATCATCTCATTCTATCAATAACACTGGGAAATTCGAGATTCAAAAATATAAATCTCGTATACGCTCAGAATTTATATTACTAACTAATCATACATCTCCATCACTAATTTTATTTTGAACAAATAATGGACTTCCATCCCTAGTAAATCCAAAAATTCATCTTATACTTGTATCTGGCCAAAACATACTATAGCTCGCTCAATTTCATTGAAAGATTCTTTCATAATAACTAAATGTTGTAGCACAATTTGAATAATCTTTTGGACAAAAAAATGCTCAATTAACTGATGAAATTCATCATACTTTCTTCGTAAGAGATTGGATGGTTTCTCATCATTCCTTAGCTACTGATGAAACTACAAAATGTTCTCAATCCAATACAACCTTTATAACTCTAATTGGATGTCATCAACGATTTTCTATCAGGATTTCTTGGTAAGCTGAAGCATAATTTGAAAATATCAGAAATGAAAACAATGTCACAAACAATATACACACAAAGTAACATAATTTAATTTTCACTGAGAATATTTTCATCATCTATAAGTAAAATATAAATTACATTTTATAGTAGGATTTTATCATAATAATTTCAAGAGAAAATAATCCACAAAAATTTGCATTTTTAAGCGTTTGTGATTATAATTACTCTGTAGATTAAATTTTATTTCTCGCTACTAAAAAATAAATGAAAAATTTGAGAATCAAAAAGACAAAAGAAAAAAAATTAATCTGAATGAAATTTAAATATTACCTAGATTTTATAATTCTAATTTGTTGCACTATTATCGCTTTTAATATTCATCCATCAAATACTGTAAATAATAAAGATAATTCTTCAGATAAACATATTATGACTTATGTATTCCATGATTACGAATGAAATGAATACATAATGAACGACAAAATTCACGGAGCTCCTAGCTCTTGGGATTATCTTTTTAATGATGAAATTCCAGATGATTTAAAATGAGATGAAAAAGAATATGTAGACTCTGTATCTATCGGTGATTTAATGGAGAATGAAGAGCTAGATAATATCAAACAAGAATGAACCACATGAGAAAGTTACTCAGTTTGAATAAAAGATAATCAAGTTTCTATGGATGATATTATGGATGATTTATGAGTAAATCCTCAAAATTCAGAAAGTTCTGACTTAGATTTAAATAAAATCTCAGACATTAGCATAACAGAAGATTCAGATTCTATAATAATCAACATATGATACACCGAAAAAACACCTAATGAAAATAATTATTACACAACTGAACAAGAAACTTGATCTGACAATACTACTTCTTTAATTATCGAAAAAATCGACAATAATACGAATGAAAATAATGAAATATGAAATGACAAAGAGGAAGAACCAATTATTGAGAATAACACCGAAGAAAACGACAATTTATTAAGTGCTAAAACTTTTACATTCGTTAATGAAGGTCGAGTATTACCAACATTAGCTTCTCTAAATGATTTATATTCTAATAATACTGAAAACTCGGTTGTATACTCCAATAATTTTTGAAATAATACAATAAATAACAAAACATCTAATTGATCATGAATTACAATTATTGACGATTACCCTTCTTGTATGACCCCTTGGTGATATAAAATCTCACATTGAGATAGTGTCTTAGCATACAAACAAATGGATAATACACCAGATATCTGTCATATCGAAAGAAGATTCTGTCGAAAATGAAAACTATCATGAACATATACTCAACAATGATGCTCTATCAATAAAAATTATACATATGAACAGCGATGAGATGTTAAAGTAGAAAACGAGAAAAAAGAAGAATTTAAATGATGAGTTAAACAAAACTCTGACTGATCTGTTACAGTAAAAGATAGTGAAATATGATGAGCCTTCGTATTCGATAAATTAAATGACACATATTCTGATTTCAGTAACAGCGATAATGTAAAAACTGAAGAACCATGAGCAGAACAAACTACTAGACCACATTGGAATTGTACAACTCCACGATGAGAAAAAGTAAATCATTGACAATTCATCCAGGCCTTTAAACATGAAAATTGATTTAGCGATGCACCATGTGAAGCTCAAATCCGTTTATGTACAATGTGAAAATTGATGTGAACATACACAGAATCTACATGTAAAACATGGGATACTTCATTTATAGATCGAGTAAATGGTTCTCCTACTCGAGATACATATTCAAAAGAAAAAATCGAACGAGTAAAGAAACAAATAGAAAACGAAAAAATCTATTACGAAGACACACGTAAAAATACCACAAAATCAACTAATAGTGATGCTTTGGACAGAATTTTGTATATACTAGACCAAGACTAATTTTGAAAATATTGTTCATATAGCTTAATTAAACCTGGCAATTTTGTTATTTCATCATCTATTGCTCTCTTGTTTCGATGCTTTTTCCCACATTTAGAACAAACAAAAAGTATTTTATAATCAGAATTTTTTAATTGATAATCTACTGGATACATTACTCATTTACACGTAGAAGACCTATCTCATGGGATATCTCAATCCACATGCAATGAAGCAAAACAATAGGGACAATGATTCCTACATGTCTTAGATGCTAAAGGAATCTCCTGACCGCAATTAACACATATAAATGATTCATTTATTTTTTTCATGATTGAATATCCTAACAAAAAAAGAACCAAATAGCCGTAATCGAATAGATCTCTCCCCCCGAGTCGTTAAAGTGGGTAGCTCGTACCAATCTAGGAAAGGTAATACCGGCTCCCTGGAGTAGAGTGGGAAATTTGATACAATACCCGATTTCGCACTACTTAGTCCACATTCAATATATATAAAGTTTTTATTATTTCAAGAAAATTAAAAAAACAGACTCTTTTTTAGAAATCTGCTTTTAATTATTTAGAACTTTGTATATTTCGGATATAACCTAACCCACACTTTACCAATCAAATCCTTATCTCCAACTATATAATTAGCTCCTTCATAACACTCTATTCAGAAACAACACAACGAATCTGTAGTCCTTCATCTATTATCTCACATTACGAAATATCATCACTGCACTTTAAATTCATCCTTTCCACACGTTGCATTAGTCTTAAGTCAATCTGGCAAATATGACTCCGGCAATATCTCACAATTATTTCATTCAGAATCCTTTATTGCAGATCATGATGGAATATTATCGGAACAAATATAAACATCTCCATCTTGAAATTTTACAGTTTCTCAAGGTAATCAAATAATCCTTTTGATATACGGAGAGGTCTTTCATTGAGCAACAAATACTATAACATCTCATCTCTCAAATGTACTGAAACGCTGAGTAATTTTTTCAACAATAATTCGATCTTTCTGATAAAAATTTGGCGCCATACTTGATCCTATTACTGTATATGGAGTAGCTATAAAAAGCCTTATAAACAAAACTATTCAAAAAACCAAAACTAGAAATACCAACAAATCAAATACTTCTGCCCAAAATTTTTTATGTTTTTTCCGAAAAGATGACATATTACGTATTTTAAAATTAAATTATAAATCTAATAAACAAAAAACTTTGCGAAAGATTTATTCACAGCTAAATTATACAAGAATTATCTTAAAAAACAAGCTAAAAAAATATTAATTTACAAAAAAAGCTGACTGCAACAAAAAGAATCAACCCCTCGTTCACACTCAGCTTTTATATGTTTATTATTTAATAATACACAAACTTAGAATGGCATTTCTTCATCCATTCATGCTGGTTCTGGTTCATTATTTTCTACTCAGAAACCTTCATCTTCAGCTCATTCACCTTTTGAATCCAAGAAAATGAAACTATCAACTATAATTTCTGTAGAGAATTTATCAGCACCCTCGCTATCTTGCCATTTTCTAGTTCTAAGTCTACCTTCCACATAAATCCTCTTTCCTTTAACTAAATATTTTCATAAGACTTCTGCACCCTTTCAATATGCAACACATCTATGATATTCAGCATCTTCCATAGTGTTTCACTCTTTATTAGTGTACTTTCTATTGGTTGCTACAGTAAAATTCACAACAGGAGTTCATGTTGTTTCAATTGTCTTAACTTGTAGGTTATTAGTTGCTCTTCAAATAAGCATAACCTTGTTCAAATCCATTCCCATCTCTTTATAAAAAATCAAAATATAAAAGGCCAACATAATGGCTCTAATGTTGTATGTAACAATATTCATTAAAAAATCAAATCTTTTTTACAAAAAAGAAAAGCCAGATATATACTGGCTTTATTTTAAATATTCAAATATTTTTATCATTCATCTTCATCATTTTCTGAAGAACTGTTCAATTTTGCTTTTATTGAAAAGAATACAATAATTCATCACATAACTAACAATCATCACACTAAAACAATCAATATTATCTTTAATCGCAAAGGAAATCCAGACTTTTCGGACTTTTGAGTGGAACTAGTCACTGGTTTATCTGAATTATCAGTGATAGAACTTGTCGTTGATCAACACTTATCATTATACAATGTTGAATATTGAGAAACAGCATAATAATCAAAAATATCACAGAAAAATTTATTAAAATCGCTCTCAGATCAGCCATTGTTTTTACCTTCTTTAATTACATTTTCCCATATTTTTTCTAACGCATCTGCCTTGTCCTGCTGATCATAATCATCATACTTTTCTTCAAATTCTTTAAATAATTTTTCATTTTTAGACGATTTTCGTAAAGCTAATATTTCTTTTTTATTCTTTTCATATTCATTAAGTCATACAGAAACAACTGTATCTTCATTAGATAAACGTGCAAGGATAGAATCCAATAAATCTTTCTGCTTTGAATCCATTTTTATTCATCATTTGTTTATTTCCTCGTTTATTGTATTAACCAATGATGAAACCTCTGGTTTATTATTTAAATTTTTACGCAATTTATCCAATAAAATTGTAAGATTCTTATTTTCTACCGATAAAGTACTTTCAATTCAATTCAACAATTTAGTAATATCTCTATAAATTTCCGTTTTTTCATCATCAAGTCATACAAGAACTCATTCAAACGTAACATAGAAATCCTTATATTTAAGTTCTCCATTTTGCTTAAAATATACTCTTCATATGGTACTATCATAATCTGGTTCATATCTTACCTTTACTACTTTATTACATTCTATATTTCTATCATCCTCTGATTTACCATTAAAATCTTTATCTGTAGCAATATCTACATCCACAAAACAATCTTCTCAAGACTCATTATTTATATACATAATAACTGTATTATCCATATCTTTCTGCAAGAAAATTTCAGGAGCTGAATTTGTTAATGTAGTTTCTGGAATTGTAATCATATTTATTCATGGAGCAATTCTTCAATTAGTAGTATTTGAGGACGTTTTTACCTCATAATTTTTCTCTACTTCTATTCAATATTTATTCTTAAAATAAATAGATACATTATGTGTTCAATAATCATCATACTCCCAAACGAAATAGTCCTTATCCGTAATTGATGTACTTGTTCAACCTGTTAATAATTCTGGGCTTACTGCTGATATACTAGTCTTTTTAAATGTTGTATTTCAAGCTTCACACTCTGATTTTTCAAAACAAATTTCTCTTTTTTGCATTATTCATACACTCAAATCTCTGAATATAACCTTATTTCAGATAGAATTATACAAAAAGATTGGCTTAATTCCATTTTTTACAAAAATCGTTGCACCAACTGTTTGTCATAATTTTCATCTATACTCTACTCCTGCTCTTGGAGTAATTCCATCTTCATAAGCTTCTGTAAATGTATAAGTTGCAGTATCTTTTTTTGTAAACAAATCCCATTCACCATCTCAATTAAAATCATAATAGAATGTTCTATCTGTCTTAAAATCATCATTTTCTGTAAGTACTTTCGATGTGATAGTGTATGTTACTTCATCTCATATTTGTATGTTATTACGATTAACTTTTAGAGTTACCACTGGTACATCAGAATTTTCACACAATGAAGGAATATACAATGACGGATTGCTTGCTAAATAATCATCACTATCCACCATTCAACCATCATTATCGTATACCATAACTCCAAATTTATATTCTCATGCTATTTTTGGTATAATAAAATAAACATATGGAACTTCTGCCCATGTATCCTTATATTCTAATATTCTACTTGGATCATCCGTATTATAATAATAAAATCTCAATCTAGAAATATTTCAATCAGAATCATATGGATCTACAGCTGTTACTTTCAGAGTCACATTACTTGTTCATGAGCAATCAAACGGAGAATTATCTGAATTGTTAGTATCTGAAAATCAAATCGTATTATAATTCTCTGATGATTGAGGTGTGCTAATAGTTACATTCTTAATAGTGGGCATAGCATTTCTTACATTAAATCGTATTCTAGCCTGATCTTGTTTTCAAACATTAGAGTCATTAACAGTAAAGTCTATGTAATGGCATCACGTTTCATTAAAACTTGTAGTAAACTGATTTGATATTGTTGTTTGTTCATCTCACATTATTGATTTTTTCAAAAAAGCATACTGTAATCAATTAGATGTTCACTTTGTATTCACAGAAATTGATGGGTTAATCGTAACTTTAGAATTTCTATCTACCACATATCCAGATTCTGCATGAGATACTCATAACTTATCTTTAACTACACAAGAACCTGACGATTGAATTTCGAATCATTCACCATTTATAATTTTATATGCAGCAATTGGATGATCAACTTCTCATATAAAAGCCTTATCCATCACTGTATTAGAATCTCCATACTTATCAGTTACAGTTAATCTAACCGAATATATTCATCTTTGTCCATATATATGCTGTGTCTGCGTTGCACTTTCACTTTCTATAGTACTAGTTCCATCTCAGAAATCTCGCTCATAACTATATATCTCATTCGACTCTCTATTAACTGTAGAAACACCTGTTATTGTTTTTCCCCATGTAATAGGTCAAGGGATAAGCGTAAGCTCTGGTCTAAGCGTAGAATTAACTTCTATATCTTTAGATGTACTAGCTGATTTTCAGTACTCATCTGTAGCTGTAAGTGTAACTGTATGTTTTCATCTTTCATTAAATCTGACCACAACTCTTTGATTATTATTTTCCGTAGAAAGTATTTCAACATCATTATTTGACGGATAGAAACTCCACTCATATTCTAATGAATCTACACCATTATCTACATCCACATCCAATGTGCTACTTGCATCCAATGTAAATTCTGATGGATTTGTTCGTTTACTAGTTGATGTAACCGTAAATTGTGGAAGCGGAGTCGTAGATTCAATATTTAAATTTTTTGTTTCCACATTTTGATTTCATGCCATATCTGTTACAGTAAGTCTAACCAAATAATTTCATGGTTTTAGTCTTTTATTCTCATTTACTTTCATCTCCTTTCCCTGACTCATCATAATTTTATTTCAATTATCGAGATCTCAATTTCAGTCAAAAAGTTCCCATACATAAGTGTTTAACCTACTAGTTATTGAATAAGATGCACTTCCATCAAAATTAAAAGTCGTAGATGTTGTTCAGTTTTCTGGCGTCTGTCTTATAATCGTTACAGGATCAGACATAAACAAATCAAAAGTTTCTGAGACCTTATTATTCTCATTATCCTGTGTTTCAAGAGTTACTTTAAATGTTCAATTTCACTTAAGTGGAACATTTATGTGACCTGGTGCTCCATCTATATATTTTGAATCATATGAAAATGAAGCAGAAGAATTAGTTATTGTCCATCTATGCCTCAATATTTTTCTTCATCATCTTGGAACTGTCAATGATCAATCAAAAACTACTCATTTTTCTCATTCTGAAATTCAGATTTTTAATGGAGATGTAGACACCATCCTTCTTGTATTTGCATAAACCACTATATCTGCAGCTTTTGGTGTAACATTAATAGTTAAATTTTGATCTCAATCCAAAATTCAAGCATTCACATTTGAACTACGTACTACGAGATGCACAATAAATTTACCCGCCTCATTAAAAGTATAATTCAAAACTTGTTTCTCTCCAATAGGAGTATCTACTCATTTTTCATCTCTATAATATCGGTAAAAATTCTTTTCTGGAATAGTTTCCTGTGAAGGATCTGAACTACCCCTCGCATCAAATGTTACTGTCAATGGAGCCATTCATCATCCTGGATTAGCTGTCCCTGAAGGATTCACAGTATATGATGAATTGATTTTATTAATTGCCTGTAGAAGTGATTTATAACATGAATTTCACATAAATGCTTCTAATTCTTCATCTGTATATCCTCTAGACATTTTTTCAGATAAAAGCAAACATTTTTCATATACCACTGAATAATCTTTCGTTAAATGTGGAAATGTATTTTTAAAATGCTTATACAATTCCGCAAAATCTGAAGCTGGAATATTTATACCAACACTATATTTAGCATTAGCTTTTGTAAACCAATCCAAAATAGCACTCCAATCATCTGCAAACTGATAATTAGCATAATAATAGACTGGCACATTATTATATTTATAATTTTTAGAAGATATTACTTGGGCTAAAACTAATGAAGCCACACTTCCAAAAAGTACTACTCCTAGTGATATCAAAGGTCTTACCAATTTTTTCATGAATGTAATAAATACATAATAAATAATCTACATCTAATTATAATCAAAACCCTAAAAAAAGTCAAAAAATCAGTGAGAAAATTCAGATTTTACTAGTATTTTTACTTGCCTTTTGTTAATAATTTTAATTTATATATTTTCTCAAAAATTCCTTGCATAAAAAGCCACAAATCCTATATTCAAATCAGATTTATAAAATTATTGTAAAATGTGAAAAAGTGAAAAGAAATTTTATGTAGTACGAAAATGAAAAAAAATCTGAATTTTTGATTCACGAGATGAATGTAAAAAAAACGTGAGTGGATTTTCAGATGCCAAATATAAATGATTTTCTAGTATAGAAGAAGCCGAAACTGCACTACAAGAATGATGGGAGAAATATTATGAAGTCAAAAAAACTGAAAAAAAAGAAAAAGTGAAAAACGAAGACATCCCATTTTTCTCAGAAAGTATAGCTGTAGATGCCGCTTGCTCCTGAAATCCATGAGAAATGGAATACAGGTGAATCGATTTACAAACCTGAGAAGAAATTTTTCATGAAAATTTTAAGATTTGAACAAATAATATTTGAGAATTTCTCGCTATCGTGCATTGATTAAACTATCTATGAGATGATAATAGAACGATTTATAGCGATTCTAAAATTGCCATATCATGGGTGAATCAATGAAAATGCAAAACCCAGGTAAATTCTGATGAAAATTCAGATTTCTCAAGGACTTTGAAGGCGATTGAAAAAGCTGAGAAACAACTGAAAGAGAATTGAATAAAACATAGAATTCTGAAACGAAATACTGAAGATTGGTGAGAAATCCCTGCTGATTTTGGAAGAAAATAGATTTATATTGAAAATAAGGAATGCCTAAATTAACCTATCGCACAATTGAAAACAACTTTGAATACGAAATACCAAAAATTAAAGGTTCCAGGTTTTTAACATATCTCTTCCATTGCGAAGATAAAGAAAATGCTGAAAACTTATTGGAATGAATAAGAAAAGAACATTTTTCGGCCACTCACCACTGTTCTGCTTGGAGATCATGAATCCAAGTCCATGAAGACTTATTTGGAAATATTTTAATTGACCCTAAAACTTCAAAAGCAAACGATGACTGAGAACCTACAAACACCGCATGAAAACCTATTCTAAATGTATTAGAATGAGAAAAACTTTTGAATGTGATGGCTATCGTGGTAAGATATTTTGGTGGAACTTTACTTTGAGTTTGAGGTTTAATTCAGGCTTACACACAAGCCACAAAAGATGCAATTATGAATTGTAATATCGTAGAAAAAGAAATTTTAAAAGAATTTGAATTAGTTCATGAATACACCCAGACTTCTTTGGTCGCTCATTTAATGGAAAAATATAATATAAAACTAATTTCTGAAATATGTGATGAAAAAGCAAAGAAAATTTTGACTATAAATCAATGATTACTTTCAGATTTTGAAAAAGAACTTTTTGAATCTAGTAATTGAAACTTAAAAATTTGATAATATACAATATTAACCAAAAAAATAAAAAACGAGCCAATAATTGACCCGTTTTTTAACTCACGTTTTAATTAATCAAAACTAACTTTTGGAGCTTTTTTAGCTTCTTCAAGTCCTTCGAAATAATCTTTTGGCTCTTTATGAAATAATATATCTGCAGGGAATTGTTTAATCAAAGTGTTGTATTCTCTTGTCGCAGCATTGAAATATCTTCTGGCTGAAGCAATTTTATTTTCGATATCAGATAATTCTGATTGCAAGTTAAGAAAATTCTCATTAGCTTTTAATTCAGGATATGCTTCTGCAAGAGCAAATATAGATTTTAATGAAGTAGTAAGCATATTATCAGCTTCAGCTTTTGATTTTACATCTGATGCTGTCGTAAATCTGTTTCTAGCTTCTACAACTTCTTTAAATGTGTCTTTTTCGTGTTTAGCATAACCTTTTACAGTTTCTACTAGATTATCAACCAGATCAAATCTTAATCTAAGTTGAACATCAATGTCTGACCAGGCATTACCTACAGTTTCTTCTAATTTTACAATCCTGTTATTCAAACTGATGTAATAAAGAAAACCTATTACAAGAATCGCAATAAGAACTAAAGCAATTGTCATTTTTTATAATATTATGGAATAAAACTACATAATTATACACAAAATAAATCTATTTTGCAAATAATTAAAAACTTTTTACAAATCTGAGATCTCCGTTTGTGAAATATCTGATATCTCTGATTCCATATTTCATCGCGGCAATTCTATTAATTCACATTCAGAAAGCAAATCCTGTCCATCATTCACTTATGTCTACTCATGCAGCTTTCAATACATTTTCATGAACCATTCCAGCTCACAAAATTTCAAGCCATTTAGACTTTGTTTTTTCTCCAGTTTTTGGGTCTACCATATCATATCTAGCATCAATTTCAAATCCAGGCTCAACAAATGGGAAAAATGCTGGTCTCATTCTGATTTCTACATCTTTTTTGAGTATAGCAGAAAGGAATGTAGTTATGATGCTTTTGAAGTTAGCAATAGAGATATCTTTATCTACATAAAGTCATTCTAATTGATAGAACATAGTATCGTGAGTAGCATCCATTTCATCAAAACGATAACATCTTCATGGAATTACGGCCTTCATTGGAAGTCCATACTTTCTAATCAAGAAATTCTGACCAGATGAAGTATGAGTTCTCAAAACGAAAGGTTCTCATCTATGGTCTTTTTTGTCCACATAAATCGTATCGTGCATCTCTGTCGCAGGATGTGTAATAGGAATATTCACTGATTCAAAATTTTCAAATTTAGTAACTATATCTGTGGAATTATCTACTATAAATCCAAGAGACTGTGCAATATTTTCTACTTCTCTTCTAGTCTTTGCGAGTAAATTGTAATATCACTGATCCAATTTCGCTCCAGGCAGAGAAATATCTACCAAATCTTTTTCAAGCATTTCATTGATAGCAGCAGAAGACATTTCACTATTTTTTTTCTCATAAGCAGATTCCAATGCTGTTTTGAGAGCAGAAAGTTGTTGTCATTTTTCTCTCTTTTCTTCAGGAGAAAGGCTTCCCATAACCTTAAATTCAGCAGGCAATAATCATTTTTTACCTAAATATTTTTGGAATCGTTCTTCCAAAGCTTCAGCAGTTTTTACTTGTTCTAACTCTCATAGAATCACATTTTGGTCCAACATTATTTATTCTAGTGAAATAATAAATCTGACTTTAATTTTAGCATTATGTTTTACTTTTTCAATGGGAAAATTGACGTAAGTTTCTTTAAAAAACAAATCACTTCCTAGAAAACTAGAATCAAAAAACACAATTATCATATTCTTTTGTATCACGTATTAATCAACATCAATGTAAACATCATATATATCACATTATGGCTGAAGCCCTATATCTCTCTCAAAACCTAAAATCAAAAGAATGGGACTGGTTATCTATAATACTAACTAATTTTATTCCATCCAATTCTAAGTCTGAAATTTTCTTCGACAATTCGTATCAATAGTAAGCATCCCTTTCTTTATCGAATACGTTATAAGGTTCAATACATTCTCACTTCGAATTGTACATATGTTCATTAATCAAGTTATATAATTTTTTTGTAACATCATCATCCCATACATCTGTATCTGATTTTATCCATCAACTAACAGCATTCGGAGCTATGTTTTTTACTTCACTATATGACATCCATTTTGTTTCTCAATGTTTATTAATGCATTTTACATCATTATTCCATTTATAATTATAAGTCGTTCTATCATAACATTGCCATTTTTCATCTTTTAATTCATCATAGATAGGTATTACTATTCATATAAAGATTGTTAATATAATTATAATCATAGATCATTTTTTAGAAGAAAAAATAATCAAAAGAGGCAAGAACAAAAATGCTAAAAATACTAGTAGAACGATGAGAGAATTAAAATAATCTCAAATTTTAGAATATTGTTCTGGAAAACGTGATGCACCTCGGTAGAAATAATTCCATATTATTAATATAAGCTCGATTAATAAGCAAATCCAAAAATATTTTGTTTCTGTCCAATCTCTTTCTCTATTTTCATCTGTCATTTAATTGTTTAATGACGAAGTTAAAATAAATATATTTCTTATACTAAATACTCACTTAATCTCTCACAAACTCTATCTTTTCCCATTACACACATCAATGAGAATAAGTCTGGAGTCTGTTTAGCATTACATAATTGGATACGGAGAAACATTGCTAAATCTCCGACTTTTCCTACATATCATCATTCTTTGAATTCTGCATTATTTGCTGCATATCCAAATCTTTTTCAGATTTCTTTGAGCTGTTCAAATCGTCATAATGTGTCTACTCCTTCCAACTTAACTTCATTGATATATGTTTTCACGAAATCTTGTAATTTTGAGAAAATCTCGTTTTCAGCTAATAATTCTTTTCTAACACTTTCTCATTTCTTCCAATTTTCATCATCAAAGAAAAGAATCTGATTTTTTACATCTGGATAAACAGTAAATCTTTTTGGATCTTTCTCCGTATGACGTTCGATATTCATAGCTGCTTTATAATATTCTGGATTAGATTTCAAAAGCTCTGCAAATTCAGGGTCGAATGCTTCGGCTCGCTCCAAAGTTTCATCAAATAGTTTATCAGTAGAGATAGCTGAAAGATATTGATTATTTATCCACTGTAATTTTACTTCATCGAAAAGTGGAGCAGCTACTCACATTTTTTGAAGTTCAAAATTAAATTCTGAAATATCAGCTAATTGATTTTCTTTTCTCCAATCCTCAAATGATGAACTAGCTAAATTCAAAATATAGTCTATCAATCACTGAACAGAA
>OCTX012270603.1_pt1 | contig 25120 bp, 25 predicted proteins | sample 1539691 | NCBI WGS metagenome assembly OCTX01 (sample SAMN02144231, study PRJEB22623) | gut metagenome | biome: sheep rumen | host: Ovis aries | place: New Zealand
TTGTCACCCTTCACCAGGGGAGCAATCACCTCACACACTACTTTTGCACCCTCTACAGTGGGTGTACCTACTGTGACAGCACCCTCGTTGTCAACGAGCAGTACTTTGTCAAATTCAACAGTCTGGCCTTCCTCCGCCTCACGGATGTGGTTGATGAACAGTTTCTTTCCCTGTTCTGCCTTGAACTGCTGACCGTTAATTTCTACGATTGCGTACATTTTGTTAATTTAAACGGGTTTTTCCGCAAGGCGTGCATGCTTCGTGCAGCAACTTTTTGAGCCTCCACGGACTAAATACAATAAAATCGGCCGCAAAGGTACAACTTTTTCTCCCAAACTCCAAATATTTTGGTGAAAAATAATGGTCTTGTTGAGTAAATATGCTTTTTCGACTTCAAAACACCGAAATTTTAAATCAATTTCAAATCAATTATAATAGGCAACATTACGTCCTTGCTGATATAATAGTATGTATTTGATTTGTTGCATGATTCTCATTATTTGTTTAAATAATATTAAAAACAAACCATTTTACTTTGATATTGTCGATTTTTTTCTTATATTTGCGAGAGTAATTTCTGGACTATCAATAATTCATTCCATGACAAAGTATAACATTACTGAGAAAAAGGAGAAAGAGGCAGCTTACCGTAATCTGGTAAGTCCCAAACTGATGGATGAGCTGAAAGAGAGGATCCTTGACATTATTCTCATTCAGAAAAAATTCAAGGATAAGGACTATTCTGCCAAACGTTTAGCAGAGGATCTGGGTACTAATACCCGGTATATATCAGCTGTAGTCAACGTAAGGTTCCATATGAATTACACCTCGTTTGTCAATAAATATCGTATTGACGAGGCGATGACACTTCTATTGGATCGTCGCTATCGTGATTTGAACATGGAGGACATCAGTGATATGGTAGGATTTGCCAACAGACAGTCGTTCTATGCGGCTTTCTACAAGTTCAATGGTATTACCCCACGGGAGTATAAGTTAAATCATCTGCCACCGCTTCCACCACAGCCGGAGGAGAAGAAACCTAAAAAAAGAGGCCGTAAGAAGGCTACGAAATAGAAATAGATATGCAAACGGGTACATTCTGTTACACGGATGAACGTTTTGCCGACATACAGATGCTGAGATACCGTTTAAACGGCTTCTCAGCATTATCTTTGCGGCAAAAACAATTGGTATATTACCTGTCAGAGGCCACATTGTGCGGTCGCGACATCACCTTCGACCAGTTCGGAAAGTACAATTTGACAATCCGTCAACTGTTGGAAGCGATCTTTGTTCATTATACTGGAGATAGAACTTGTCCCGATTTCATAGCTTTGGAGGTATATCTGAAACGTGTATGGTTCTCCAATGGCATCTATCATCACTATGGTTGTGAGAAATTTGTTCCAGACTTCAGTGTGTCGTATTTTCGAGAAGTGATCGACACTTTGGACGAGACCTTGTTGCCTTTACATGAGGGCCAGAATAAGGATGCTTTTTTGGAGGAGCTCTTCCCTGTGATGTTCCAGCCTGATGTGTTGCCCAAACGCGTGAACAAAGCAGACGGCGACGATCTTGTGCTGACCTCAGCATGTCATTTTTATGAAGATGTTACCCAACAAGAAGTGGAACAGTTTTATAGAGCCATGAAGGAACGTTTCGCCAATGATCCACAGCCTCCCTCTTTTGGTCTGAACTCCACTGTGGTGAAGCATGATGGCATTGTACAGGAAGATGTGTGGCGAATGAATGGACGTTATGGTGTTGCTATCAGCCGGATTGTCTTTTGGCTGCAAAAAGCCCTTGATGTAGCTGAAAACGAAAGACAGCAACAGTATATCTCTACTTTGATCAAGTTTTATCAAACTGGGGATTTGCGTGACTTCAACCAATACTGCATAGAATGGGTTGGTGAGCATGAGGCTCGTGTCGATTTCATCAATGGGTTTATTGAGGTGTATGGTGATCCACTCGGACTGAAAGGCACTTGGGAGGGCATCGTTGAATACAAAGACTTAGAGGCTACGAAGCGTACTCGTTTGATTGCTGACAACGCACAATGGTTCGAAGACCATTCTCCTGTGGATGCCCGTTTCCGCAAGACAAATGTGAAAGGAGTGACGGCTCATGTCATCTGTGCTGCCATGTTGGGTGGTGACGAATATCCCTCAACGGCGATTGGCATCAACCTTCCTAATGCCGACTGGATCAGGGCAGAGTATGGATCGAAGAGTGTTACCATTGGTAATCTGACTGAGGCCTATAACAAGGCTGCACATGGAAATGGATTCAAGGAAGAGTTCGTCATTGACGACGAAACTATCTCTTTGATAGAACGATATGGAGACATTTGCGATGATCTGCATACTGACTTACATGAGTGCTTGGGACATGGTAGTGGCCAGCTATTGCCTGATACGGATCCGGATGTATTGAAAGCATACGGTAATACCATCGAGGAGGCACGTGCTGATTTGTTCGGCTTGTATTATATTGCTGACCTAAAACTGGTAGAATTGGGTCTTACTCCTGATGAGGAAGCATATAAAAGTCAGTATTATACCTACATGATGAACGGATTGCTGACCCAACTGACACGTATCAAGCCAGGGCATCAAGTCGAAGAGGCCCACATGCGTAACCGTTCGCTGATTGCCCATTGGTGTATGGAGCAAAGTAAACAGGATCGTGTGATGGAACTGGTGAAGCGAGAAGGGAAAACCTACTTGAAAATCAATGATTATCACAAACTAAGAGGGCTGATCGCACAGTTGTTGACTGAGATCCAGCGTATCAAGAGCGAGGGTGATTTTGACGCAGCACGTTATATGGTGGAGCGATATGCCGTGAAGGTTGATCCTGTGATTCATGAGGAGATCCTTTCACGTTATCAGAAGCTTAACCTTGCACCCTATAAGGGTTTCTTAAACCCTGTCATGATACCCATTTATGATGAACAGGGAGAGATGACGGATGTTACCCTTGACTATTCAGAAGGATATACCCACCAAATGCTTCGGTATAGCAGGGAGTATGGGGTTGATTTTTGTTAAGAGTTGTATTTGAGAGTTGATAGTTCCATGACAGAAGAGACACATCAAAAACTGAAAGAAATCAAGCAGAGCTTCAGACTGTTGATGAACGGTGAGGCGACGAGGTCAATGCGCGATAAAGGCGTTGATTACCACCTGAACTGGGGAGTGAATATCCTTGATTTGCGAAAGATGGCCGAGGAATATGGGAAAGACTACCATTTGGCGATCGAATTGTGGAAAGAGAATATTCGTGAGTGTAAGATTCTTGCCACGATGATCATGCCTCCTGAAGAGATACCTCTGGAGATTGTCGATCTTTGGATGGAACAGACCCCATCGTTGGAAGTTGCAGAACAGGCCGCATTCAACCTATATCAGTATCTCTATGATGCCTCAGTGCTTGCTTTTCAATGGATCGCTTCAGAAAAGGATTTACAGCAGGTGTGCGGTTTCCATGTCCTCTCCCGATTGTTTATGAAAGGGATGGAACCAAACGATCGGGGTATCAACGAGGTGATCGATCAGGCACAGACGGCTTTACTGGGAGATTCTCTGTCTGTGAGACATGCGGCCATATCATGTATGCAACGCTTTGCCGAATTGGGGGAGTCGTACGAGCATGTAGCCCGTTCTGCGATGAAATCCATTGATTTAGACTTTATTTAAGGCATGAATAAAACGGTCACGGTCACAGCTGTGACCATGTGATCATTTGCTGTCAATTCCAGTATAATATTCCAGTATAAGACATATGTTATTGGAGGGTTTTATCATAGAACTTACGGGGCAAAACCATAAGGATAAAGGGGAGGAACTGCCGTTTTTCCATCGATTGCCTAAACCCAAACAATTGTGCGCCTATACCCAAACTATTGTGCGCCTATACCCGGTTTGAAATGCCTCAAAATCATCATCTTCGCAGAGATCTACGGACTTATTGGACAATAAGGACTATCAACCGTACAGGCTGATATATCTGCATTCTGTGCTTCGACTACATGATGATCTTAGAAACGAATGTGAATAATAACCATAATTAATCCACGAATACTTTTTCTTAGGCTATTATATACTTTTAGACCCCATTTTTCAATAATTTGAGAACTATAGTTCTCTAATTATTGATAAGAATCCACCTAGGTTAAATAAAATAGTTCCCATTTATTTTGTATTGCTCTTGACTTTTCGTATCTTTTCATATGTAGAAGTTATACGTTCTCGGAAATGAAAAGAAAAATGAATTTTCCTTTTGCATTTCGCTCGACTTTTCGTAACTTTGCACGGATTTATGTAGATGACCGCATGAAGGATCATGTAAATATAGCTGTCAGAGAGGTGCTAACTAACTATTTAGAGCAGAATAAACGCCGTAAAACGCCAGAGCGTTTTGCGGTGCTTGATGCTATCTTCGATTTTCCATCCCACTTCTCATTACAGGAACTTGACGAGTTGTTATTATCCCGTCATTTCCGAGTGAGTAGAGCAACACTTTACAACACGATCAATCTGTTCATGGAACTTCGATTGGTTATCTCGTACCGTGTAGCAGGTGAAACCCGTTACGAAGCAGCCTACGATAATGTGAGCCATTGTCATCAGGTATGCACGGTATGCGGAAGGGAGAGTGTGGTGAAGTCGCCAGCTATCATCCGTGCAGTTGATGAAACACGTTTACGCCGATTCCGAAAGGAAAGTTTCTCGCTCTATATTTATGGGGTGTGCAGCAGCTGCCAGGCACGGATTACGCGTCAGAAAAACAAGAAACAACTATAAATTATGAACAAAGGAAAAGTAGATGTCCTGCTTGGTTTACAGTGGGGAGATGAAGGAAAAGGCAAGGTGGTCGATGTGCTGACCCCCAAGTATGATGTAGTGGCTCGTTTTCAAGGCGGTCCCAATGCTGGACACACCTTGGAGTTCGAGGGGGAGAAATATGTGCTTCGCAGCATTCCCTCCGGGATTTTCCAAGGAGGGAAAGTGAATATTATAGGTAATGGGGTGGTGTTGGCACCTGACTTGTTCATGTTGGAGGCCAAGGATCTGGAGAAAAGCGGACACGATCTGCGTTCCCGTCTTCATATTTCCAAGAAAGCTCATCTAATCATGCCTACTCACCGTGTACTGGATGCTGCCTATGAGGCACAGAAAGGCAAGAGCAAGGTGGGAACCACAGGGAAGGGTATCGGTCCTACCTATACGGATAAAATTTCACGTAACGGTCTGCGTGTAGGCGATATCTTTGAGAATTTCGAGGAGAAGTATGCAATACACAAAGCTCGTCATGAGGAGATGCTCCGCTCTCTGAACTTCACGGATTATGATATATCTGAGGTGGAGAAGACCTGGATGGAAGGTATCGAGTATATGAAACAGTTCAAGATTGTAGATTCTGAGTTTGAAGTGAACCAGTTGCTACGTGAAGGGAAGAGTATTCTCTGTGAAGGTGCTCAGGGCACGATGCTCGACATCGACTTTGGCAGCTATCCTTTTGTTACATCATCGAACACCATCTGTTCGGGTGCCTGTTCCGGATTAGGTATCGGACCGAATAAGATCGGTGAGGTATATGGCATCATGAAAGCCTATTGTACCCGTGTTGGTGCAGGTCCTTTCCCTACGGAATTGTTTGACGAGACAGGGAAGAAGATCCGTGACCTGGGTCATGAGTACGGTGCTGTGACTGGTCGTGAGCGTCGTTGCGGCTGGATCGATCTGGTTGCCTTGCGTTATGCCATTGACGTGAACGGTGTTACTCAACTGATCATGATGAAGAGTGATGTGTTGGATGGTTTTGATACCATCAAGGCCTGCGTAGCCTATAAACAGGATGGCGTGCAGATTGATCACTTCCCCTACAGTATTGAAGAAGGTATTGAACCTGTCTATCAAGAACTTCCTGGATGGAAGACCGACATGACAAAGTTCACTTCTGAAGATCAGTTCCCGAAGGAATTCAAAGACTATGTTGCATTCCTGGAAGCAGAGTTAGATACATCGATCAAGATCATCTCCATCGGTCCTGATCGAGAACAGACAATCGTGAGACAATAACATGGCAAATAAACCCAGTATTCCCAAAGGAACGCGCGACTTCTCCCCAGTGGAGATGGCAAAGCGCAACTATATCTTTGATACCATTCGAAGCGTGTATGCGCTCTATGGGTTCCAACAGATTGAAACACCCGCCATGGAAACCCTTCAGACACTGATGGGAAAGTATGGCGAGGAAGGGGATAAACTCCTTTTCAAGGTACTCAATAGCGGTGATTTCCTGAATAAGGTGAGCGATGAGGAACTGCAAGAGCGCAATGCCCTTCATTTGGCTGCCAGACTATGTGAGAAAGGACTACGTTATGATCTCACTGTTCCTTTTGCACGATATGTGGTGATGCACCGTGATGAATTGCAGTTACCCTTTAAACGCTATCAGGTACAACCGGTATGGCGTGCCGATCGTCCACAGAAGGGCCGCTATCGTGAGTTCTATCAGTTCGACGGTGATGTGGTTGGATCTGATTCATTATTGAACGAGGTGGAACTGATGCAGATCGTTGATACTGTATTTTCTCGTTTCGGTGTACGTGTGCAGATTAAGATTAATAATCGGAAAATCCTCACAGGTATTGCAGAAGTGATAGGTGAAGCTGATAAGATAGTGGATATTACAGTAGCCATCGACAAACTCGATAAGATCGGCATTGATGCAGTGAATGAGGAATTGGCACGTGACGGCATTTCTGAAGAATCCATTCAGATGCTTCAGCCAATTGTCTCTCTGTCAGGCACTAATGAAGAAAAGCTTCAAGTAATCAGTAATGTTCTTGCTGATTCTCAGGTTGGATTGAAAGGTGTGGAAGAAATTCGTTTCATCCTGCATACACTTGAGTCATTCAATTTAAAGAACGAGGTACAACTTGACCTGACATTAGCACGTGGTCTTAACTATTACACCGGTGCGATTTTCGAAGTGAAAGCCCTTGACGTGCAGATTGGCAGTATTACTGGTGGTGGTCGATATGACAACCTAACAGGAATCTTCGGTATGCCAGGAATATCTGGTGTTGGCATCTCATTCGGAGTTGACCGTATCTTCGATGTGCTGAATGCTCTTGATGCCTATCCGAAAGAGGCTGTGAACGGTACCCAGCTGTTGTTCATCAACTTCGGGGAAAAGGAAACCGCTTATTGTATGCCGATTGCCGCTAAGGCACGTAAAGCAGGGATTCGTACAGAAATCTATCCTGATTCCGTCAAAATGAAGAAACAGATGAGCTACGCCAACGCCAAACAGATACCGTTCGTTGCATTGGCTGGGGAGAATGAGATTTCCGAAGGAAAGGTAACCCTGAAGAACATGTTGACGGGTGAACAGATGCTGGTAACGACAGACCAACTGATTGCTGCAGTCGGATAACTTACTTGATACATAGCTGGATGGTGCAGGATGAGTCTTTTCTCAATCCTGTATCATCCACAACTACTAACAAACACTTGAACTCTTATTTTGAACAATCATGAAACAAATCTCAAAATTATTAACCTTATTGACTTTTGTCATCGTATTGATGTCCTTCCAGCATGATCACGTTATCACCGTCTTCATGATTGGCGATTCAACCATGGCCAACAAAGACATCAGTGATGACAAGCAGGAGAGAGGGTGGGGCATGGTACTACAGTCGTATTTCACCGATGACGTCGTGGTTGAGAACCATGCTGTGAACGGAAGATCTTCTAAAAGTTTCATTGACGAGGGACGATGGCAAAAGGTTGTTGATAAGATAAAGCCAGGCAATTATGTCTTTATCCAATTTGGCCATAATGATGAAAAAGCCAATCCCGATCGTCACACAGATCCTGGTTCTACGTTTGATGAGAACCTTAAGAAGTTCGTGAACGAAACACGTGCAAAGGGCGGAATACCAGTTCTTTTCAATGCTGTAGTCCGAAGGAACTTCTTTCTACAGTCAGATACTTCTGTCGATGATGAGTCATTACGGAACACCACGTTCTCAGACCTTGATGAACAAGTTAACAGTGACACACTGATTGACACCCATGGTGCATATATCGTGGCTCCTCAAAACGTGGCACGTCAATTAGACGTTCCTTTTGTTGACGCCAATCATGTGACGAAACAGATTGAGCAGAACCTGGGCATTAAAGGATCCAGGAGATTGCACATGTGGTTCAAGCCTGGTGAACATCCAAGCATTCCGAATGGGAGGAAAGACAATACACATTATAATATATATGGGGCTCATGTCGTAGCTGGCATGCTAATAGATGAAATAGGAAGACAGGTTCCTGCACTCACCCCGTATATCAGACATTGTGACATCAGCGTGGCAAAAGACGGCAGTGGTCACTTCTTTGATCTACCAAAAGCTTTAGCGATGGCCGCTAAAGGACAGATTCCTTCTCCCTTAGGCAAGGGAATCGTAAAAGGAGGTAGGGCTATTACAATTCTGGTCGGTCCTGGGGAATGGTCACTGCCAGTGATGCCCAAAGGAAAGGACATCCGTCTGATCCTGACACAAGGTGCGGTCGTGAAATGATAGCGGATAGGTATCCTAAAATGTCTTTTTTGACATCCTTTGAAAATAAAATTAGAAAATATTTGTGATTAAGAAAAATAATTGCTATTTTTGCACAATTACAATCAAAAAAGGATTACTAACTACAATCGACATCTGATATTATAACTTACAAATATAAATCGCTTATGACACAGATTAAAGGACGCATTTCTCAGATTATCGGTCCGGTGATCGATGTTTATTTCGACACTGAAGGACTGGATGCAGAGAAAGTGCTCCCCAAAATCCACGAAGCTCTGCAAATTGTCCGTCCTAACGGTGAGAAACTGGTCATCGAGGTGCAGCAGCACATCGGTGAGGACACTGTTCGCTGTGTGGCCATGGACAATACCGACGGATTGCAGCGTGGGTTGGAAGCCATCCCCATGGGTTCACCGATTGTGATGCCTGCGGGTGATCAGATTAAAGGTCGTATGCTGAACGTGATCGGTCAGCCTATCGACGGTATGAAACAGCTTGACATGGAAGGTGCCTATCCCATTCACCGTGAGGCTCCGTCGTTCGAGGAGCTCTCTACCAAGAAAGAGATTCTGGCAACGGGTATCAAGGTGATCGACTTGCTGGAGCCTTACATGAAAGGTGGTAAGATCGGACTCTTTGGTGGTGCCGGTGTAGGAAAGACTGTGCTGATTATGGAGCTGATTAACAACATTGCCAAGGGACATAACGGCTTCTCTGTCTTTGCTGGAGTGGGAGAGCGTACCCGTGAAGGAAATGACCTGATCCGTGAGATGATCGAGTCGGGTGTGATCCGCTACGGTGAGAAGTTCCGTGAGGCAATGGATGAAGGCAAATGGGATTTGTCTCTCGTTGATCCTGAAGAACTGAAAAAAAGTCAGGCCACCTTGGTCTATGGCCAGATGAACGAGCCGCCAGGTGCTCGTGCCTCTGTGGCCTTGTCTGGTCTTACGGTGGCCGAAGGTTTCCGTGATGGTGGCGGTAAGGACGGAGGTGCAGCTGATATTCTGTTCTTCATCGACAACATCTTCCGTTTCACTCAGGCTGGTTCAGAGGTATCTGCTTTGTTAGGACGTATGCCTTCTGCCGTAGGTTATCAGCCTACATTGGCCAGTGAGATGGGTGCCATGCAGGAACGAATCACTTCTACAAAGAAGGGATCTATCACCTCTGTTCAGGCGGTGTATGTGCCTGCCGATGACCTGACCGACCCGGCACCTGCTACTACCTTTACTCATCTGGATGCAACGACCGTTCTTGACCGAAAGATTGCAGAGTTGGGTATCTATCCCGCAGTGGATCCACTGGGCTCCACGTCACGTATCCTTGACCCGCTGATTGTGGGTAAGGCACATTATGATTGTGCACAGCGTGTAAAGGAGATCTTACAACGTTACAAGGAGTTGCAGGATATCATTGCCATCTTGGGTATGGACGAGTTATCTGATGAGGATAAGCTGACGGTGAACCGTGCTCGTCGTGTACAGCGTTTCCTCTCTCAACCTTTCTCTGTGGCTTCCCAGTTTACAGGTCTTCCTGGTGTGATGGTACCTATCGAAGAAACCATCAAGGGATTCAACGCCATTCTGGATGGTGAGGTCGATGACCTGCCCGAACAGGCATTCCTCAATGTTGGTACGATAGATGATGCAAAGGAGAAGGCCAAGAGACTGCTCGAGGCTGCTAAGGCATAATTGGCAATTAAAATTGATAATTATGTTGCATTTAAGAATCGTTTCACCTGAAAAGGTTGAGTATCATGGAGTCGTCGAGAGCATCCTCGTGCCTGGCACCATGGGACAGTTCGAGATACTCACAGACCACGCACCTATTATCTCTACTCTTCAGAAGGGTACGGTGGAGATCCGCACCCAAGAAGGAAAGGATAGTCTGGAGATTTTAGGTGGTTTCGTGGAAGTGCAGAAGAATCAGGTAAGTCTCTGTGTTGAATTGAATTAAGCAACGAAGGATATGGACATCAATAAGCTGTGCAAGTCGTATATCATACAGGTCATATTCCTATTTGCTGTAATGAATGGTCTGGTGATCATCGTAGAAAAGGTGTTCAGCCTCGACTTGTTGACTGAGATGATAGTCAGTTCTTCTTTCCTGTTATTGACAGGCATCGTCATAGCTCTTATCTGGCGATGGGTTGCTTTGAATCACAAGGATTCACTGCCTACCTATTTCACAGCTGTGTCCGGTTTCCGGTTGTTGTTGGCATTGGCCGTGATGTTTGTCTATTACTTGACGGACTCACGCGACTCGATGCTTCAGTTCTTCCTGGTATTCATGGCCTACTATGTAGTATCATTGGTACATCATACCTTTTTCTTCGCCAGAGTGTCTAACCGCTCCTGACGATCTTAACAGTTTGCTAATACATATTAGAATCAATGAAACAAATAAAGTCGATAATCCTCCTGTTGATGGTAGTCTTGCTGCCGATGCCCATGATGGCTGAGGAGAAGGAAGGCGAAGCCTTGGACATCCCAGAGATCGTCCTTGAGCATCTTGCTGACTCGTATGAGTGGCATATCGCCTCCTATCAAGGTAAGCATCTGAGCATCCCACTACCTATCATCATCCGTAGTGAGAATACTGGAAAGTGGCATTTCTGCACTGCTCATAGTTTACCAGAGGGGTTCTTCTTCAGTGAAGAGCACCATGGCAAAATCTATGAGCGTGTGAATGGCGAAGAGGTGCGTCCGATTGACCTGAGCATCACCAAGTCAGTTCTGCAGATATGGATCGTGGTGGCGATACTGATCATCGTCTTCCTCAGTTGTGCCCGCTGGTATAAGAAACACGACGCGAAGAGCGAGACTCCCAAAGGCTTTGTCGGAGCGATGGAGATGGCCGTGATGACGATTCACGATGACCTGATCAAATCGTCGATCGGTGAGAAGCACTACAAACCCTATGCTCCTTATCTGCTCACGGTGTTCTTCTTCATCCTGACATGTAACCTCATCGGATTGATCCCGATCTTCCCCGGTGGAGCCAACGTAACGGGTAATATCAATATCACCTTCTTTCTGGCATTGTGTACGATGCTGGCCATCAACATCTTTGCCAATAAGGAATACTGGAAGGAGATATTTTGGCCGGAGGTGCCTTTGTTCCTCAAAGCCTATCCAGCCCCGGTGATGCCATTGATTGAACTCTTTGGCGTGTTCACCAAGCCCTTCGCCCTGATGATCCGTCTCTTTGCCAACATGATGGCAGGACATGCGGTGATCCTCTCGTTCACTTGCGTGATCTTCCTCGGTTGGTCGATGGGGGTTGGATTCGGTCTCGGACTTAACGCATTCAGCATCATCATGCTCCTTTTCATGAATGCACTGGAGCTGCTGGTGGCCTTTGTTCAGGCATACGTATTTACCATGCTTAGTGCGGTGTTCATCGGGCTTGCCCATAAGGAACACGGCGCAGAGTAAGATTAGAATTTATAGTTAAGAATTTAGAAACAAACATTTATTAATAATTAAACATTTATAGAATTATGATTTCAGGTTTATTATTGGCCGCAGAAGGTCTGGCTCAGCTGGGCTGCGGTATCGGCGCAGGTATTGCAACAATTGGTGCAGGTTTGGGTATTGGTAAGATCGGTGGAAGCGCAATGGACGCTATCGCCCGTCAGCCTGAGGCTACTGGTAAGATCCAGACCAACATGATTCTGACCTCTGCTTTCGTGGAGGGTTGTGCACTTTTCGCTATTGCCGCTTGTGCATTCTTGATTAAGTAAACACTGTTTCCATTAGGTAATCAACTAAATATTACAGCGAATGGATTTCAGTAAACTGCCAGCAATCCTCACTCCTGATCTGGGACTCCTGTTCTGGATGCTTCTGGCGTTTGCCGTCGTCTTCTTCGTGCTTGCCAAATATGGTTTCCCAGCCATCGTTAACATGGTGGAAGAGCGAAACCAATATATCGAGGACAGTCTGAAGAAAGCCCATGAGGCTTCTGAGCGACTGGAGAACATCAAGCAGGAAGGCGAAGCGATCCTTCAGGAGGCACGTGACCGTCAGGCGCAGATCCTCAAGGAGGCCGCCGAGACACGCGATGCCATCGTGGAACAGGCTCAGCAAAAGGCACGTGAGGAAGGCGCCCGTCTCTTAGGTGATGCGAAGGTCGCCATCGAACAAGAGAAGAGGGCTGCCATCGCCGACATCCGTCAGCAAGTCGCCCAGCTCAGTGTGGAGATTGCCGAGAAGGTGCTCCGCCAGAACCTGAAGGACGACAAGGCTCAGATGGATTTGATTGACCGTATGCTGGATGAGGTTTCTACTGACAAATAAGTATAGCGTATGGATATAGGAGTCATATCGGTAAGATACGCCCGAGCACTACTCAAGAGTGCGACAGACGCGAAAATCGAAGATGCTGTATATACGGAGATGCAGACTCTCGCGAAGAGTTACGTTGAAGTACCACAGCTGCGGTTTACGATAGACAATCCGATGCTCTCGAAAGACAAGAAAGAGGTCCTGTTGCTCACGGCAATCGGGAAGAAACCCTCCGACTTGACAAAGGCCTTCGTGCAGCTTGTGCTACGTGAGGACCGTGAGAGTGTGATGCAGTTCATTGCTAATTCGTACGTCACGCTTTACCGCCAACAGAAGAATATCATCCGCGGACGCCTCATCACCGCTGCGCACGTTTCTCCTGTCACCGAGCAGAAGATGCGACAGATGGTGGAGAGTAAGACTAATGGAACAGTGGAATTTGAGACAGAGGTGAACCCTGATATCATCGGTGGCTTTATCCTCGAGTACGACACGTATCGTCTGGATGCGAGCGTGAAGTCAAAACTCAAATCGATTCTACAAACACTTAAGAAATGACGTTATCACGTAAAACCGTTATAACGTAATAATGAAAAAAAACAGAAAACATGTCAGATAAGATTAAACCAAGCGAGGTATCGCAGGTTCTGCTTGAACAACTGAAAGGCATATCCAATGCAGAGAAGTTCGACGAAGTGGGTACTGTACTCACCGTGAGCGATGGTGTGGCCCGTATCTACGGTCTGCGCAATGCTGAAGCCAATGAGTTGTTGGAGTTTGAGAACGGGACGATGGCTATCGTGATGAACCTGGAGGAAGACAACGTCGGTTGTGTACTCTTAGGTACTACATCGGGCATCAAGGAGGGTATGGTGGTGAAGCGTACCAAGCGCATTGCCTCCATCCGCGTGAACGACAACATGCTCGGTCGTGTCATCAACCCGTTGGGACAGGCTATCGACGGTAAGGGAGACATCGACTTGAGCGACGCTTTCGAGATGCCGCTAGATCGTAAGGCTCCTGGTGTGATCTACCGTCAGCCAGTGAAGGAGCCACTGCAGACGGGCTTGAAGGCCATCGACTCGATGATTCCCATCGGTCGTGGACAGCGTGAGCTCATCATCGGTGACCGTCAGACGGGTAAGACCGCCATTGCTGTGGATACCATCATCAACCAGAAAAGTTTCTATGAGGCAGGTAAGCCTGTCTATTGTATCTATGTGGCCATCGGACAGAAAGCATCTACCGTGGCCGCACTTGTCAGTACCCTGCAGGAACACGGGGCTATGCCTTATACCATCGTGGTAGCTGCTACCGCTGCTGATCCTGCTGCCATGCAGTACTATGCACCGTTTGCCGGTGCTGCTATTGGCGAGTATTTCCGTGACCGTGGTCTGCCAGCCCTTGTGGTGTATGACGATTTATCGAAGCAGGCTGTGGCTTACCGTGAGGTGTCACTGATCCTTCGTCGTCCTTCTGGACGTGAGGCTTATCCTGGTGATGTGTTCTATCTGCACTCTCGTCTGTTGGAGCGTGCGGCAAAGATGAACGAGCAGCAGGAGGTGGCTGAGCAGATGAACGACTTGCCCGAGTGTATGAAGGGTCATGTGAAGGGTGGTGGTTCTCTTACTGCTCTTCCGATCATCGAGACACAGGCTGGTGACGTATCGGCTTATATCCCGACGAATGTGATCTCTATCACTGACGGTCAGATCTTCTTGGAAAGCGACCTCTTTAACCAAGGCTTCCGTCCTGCTATCAACGTGGGTATCTCTGTATCCCGTGTAGGCGGTTCAGCACAGATCAAGTCAATGAAGAAGGTGGCAGGTACGCTGAAGATCGACCAGGCACAGTATCGTGAGCTCGAGGCCTTCTCAAAGTTCTCCAGTGATATGGATGCTGTGACGGCGATGACGCTCGACCGTGGACGTAAGAACAACCAGTTGCTGATTCAGCCTCAGTACAGTCCGATGCCCGTAGGTGAGCAGATTGCCATCCTTTATTGTGGTGTGCATGGACTGATGCGCGAGGTGCCCATCCCCAAGGTACGTGAGTGTCAGACTCAGTTCCTCGATAAGTTGCGTTCTGCCAATCCCGAGGTGATCGAGACCTTGGCCAGTGGTAAGATCGATGACGAGACGACGAAGAAGATTGAGGCTGTCATGGCTGATATTGCAGGAACTTACAAGTGACTTTGACCTTTGAACTTTGAGCTTTGATCTTTTTGATTACCCTTTAATCGCAAAGTCAATTCTCGGAGTTCAAAGTGAGATTTCAAATATACAAATCATAAAGTTCAAAGTTCAAACCTCAAAGTTCAAAGAATATAATGCCTAGTCTAAAAGAAATTAAAGGCCGCATTGCCTCAGTAAATTCGACACGTAAGATCACGTCGGCAATGAAGATGGTGGCCTCCAGCAAACTCCATCACGCACAGGTGGCAATTCAGAACATGCTACCTTACGAGACGATGCTGGAGCACATCCTCAAGTCCTTCCTTGCTGCTGAAGCAGAGGCCCAGACAATTTACGATCAAGAACGTCCTGTCAAAAGGGCAGCCCTTCTGGTTTTCTCGTCAAACTCTTCTCTTTGTGGTGGTTTCAATGCCAATATCATCAAGATGATGAGTCATGCGCTCGATGAATATGACAAGACCATCGGACGCGATAATGTGGAGATCTATCCTATTGGCCGGAAGGTCTATGAGAAGGCGCGGAAGATGGGTCTGAAGATACAAGGAGAGTACTCTGCTCTGGCAGATAAGCCCAATGTGCAGGAATGTATCGAGATCGCCATGGAACTGGGTCGTAAATTCGCTGAGGGGGAGATTGACAAGGTAGAGCTGATCTACCACCACTTCAAGAGTGCCGGTTCTCAGGTGCTTACCCGTAAGACCTTCCTTCCTATCGACATCGAAGAGGAACTTGAACGCGATCATGAGCGTGATCTCACCTCTGTGATTGCTACGAAGGAGTCGCAGGAGTACTTGAAGAAACGTGGTGAGAAGGAGCACACGCAAGTGGAGGAAAACGTAAAGCCGCTGAACGATAACTTCCTGGTAGAGCCTGACATGGATACTGTGCTCTCGCAGTTGATCCCGAAGTTAGCCCATCTCATGCTCTATACGGCTTTGCTTGACAGTAATGCCTCTGAGCATGCAGCGCGAATGGTAGCTATGCAGACGGCCACTGATAATGCGGATGAGTTGTTACGTGAGCTCAACCTCCAGTACAACAAGAGTCGTCAGCAGGCCATCACCTCCGAACTGTTGGATATCGTAGGTGGTTCGGTGAATAATTAATTTGAATCCGAACTCTTCTGCGAAGGCCATCAAAAGGGGCTGCTTCTTGTTGGAAGCAGCCCCTTTCTATTTCCTGTCAAATCATTAGAAGGAAAGGGCGGTGTCCTGAAGAATCTCACCGAGGGTGGGGTGGATATGCACCATCTGAGCCAGTTCCTGTATAGAAGTGCCTTTGCACATCAGTGCACTCACTTCCTGAACGATGTCTGCAGCGTGGGCACCAAACACATGACAACCTATTATCTTTCCATCCTCTGCTGCTATGAGTTTCAGTAAACCGTCGGTCTCGTTCATGGCTAATGCTTTGCCATTGGCACGGAAGAATCCTTTTTTAGAGACAAATGGGATACCCTTCTCCTTGCACTGATCTTCTGACAGTCCTACACTGGCAGCCTCTGGTTTCGTGAAGATGGCGGAGGGCATGATTTTGAGATTGATTTGATCCTCACATCCCAGGATATGATTCACGGCCCGGAATCCTTGGAAGGTAGCAGCATGTGCCAACATCATCCTGGCATTCACATCACCGATGGCATAAATGTTGGGGATATTGGTTTGCATCATGTCATTGACTTCGATTCCTTTGGGTGAGAAGGCTACGCCAGCGTTCTCCAGTCCTAAGCCATCCACGTTCGCACCTCTTCCAGTGGCGATGAGAATGACATCTGCTTCCACCTGTTCCTCTTTGCCTTTCCGCTCGAAGAACACCGTGTTGCCATTGATCCTTTTCACTCCACTCTGCATGAAGAAGTTCACGCCCCGTTTACTGATGGTTTGTCTGAGTCGTTTTGCGATATCACTGTCGAGCATCGGAAGACACTCTTTCAGGAACTCTATGACCGTCACCTCACTGCCGATACTGTTGAAAACGGAAGCCATCTCCATGCCGATGACACCAGCTCCGACGATACAGAGACGACGAGGCACCTCGTTGATGTCAAGCAGTTCCGTGGAGGTCATCACATTCTCTTGATCGATTCCCTCTATAGGAAGCCTCTTGGCATGAGAACCTGTTGCGATGATGATGTTTTTCGCCGTGTAGGTCTCCCCATTGGCTCTCACCGTCTGGGCATCCTCCAGTGTAGCATGTCCACGAACAAAAGAAATGTTGTTACCTCCCAATAAGGTCTCTACGCCACCGCGAAGCTGGGCAATGACCTGTTCCTTCCGTGCCTTGATGGCGGAGTAGTCGATGTTCGTCACTCCTGCCTCTTTCAGCATGTCGGCCACTTCAGCCTCATGACAGAGGGCCTTGGTGGGGATACAACCGCAGTTCAGACATGTACCACCCGCTTCTTTCTCTTCGAAGATGGTCACACTCAATCCCTTGCGAGCGGCATATTCCGCTGTGCGATACCCACCAGGACCGCTACCGATAATAATCAGATCGCTCATAACTGTTCTTCGTTTCTCAGTTGTCGGAAGGTGACTACAGGATGTTTGGCGGCCAGCACATCATCCACACGTCCTATCGGTGTGTTATGAGGAGCACTTTTTACAAGTTCGGGATTCTCTTTAGCTTCCTTCGCAATCTTGTGCATCACCTCAATGAATCCGTCTATTGTCTCCTTACTCTCATTCTCCGTGGGTTCTATCATCAGACTCTCATGGAAGAGTAGGGGGAAGTAGATGGTTGGTGCATGGTATCCATAGTCGAGCAGTCGTTTGGCCACATCCATGGTTGTGACACCCGTTGACTTGTCTTTCAGTCCATCGAACACAAATTCATGCTTGCACAAACCACCGATCGGCAGCTCATAGTCGTCTTTCAGACTTTCTTTGATGTAGTTAGCGTTCAGGGTGGCGAGCGGTCCCACCATTTTCACGTTCTCCTTTCCTAACGAGAGGATGTAGGCGAAAGCACGCAGAACAACACCGAAGTTCCCGAAGAAAGAGCCTATGCTACCTAACGACTGCTCAAAGTCACCTCTTTCCACAGTGAGCATATTCTGTTCTTCGTTCAAGACAACCCTCGGTGTGGGCAGGAACTGTTCCAGTCCTTCGCGTACTCCTACCGGTCCGCTACCAGGACCGCCACCACCATGTGGTGTGGAGAATGTCTTGTGCAGGTTAATATGCATCACATCAAACCCCATGTCACCGGGACGACAAGCACCGAGCATCGGATTGAGGTTGGCACCATCGTAATACATCAATCCGCCGCAGGCATGAATCCGCATGGCAATCTCAGGGATATCTTTCTCGAAGAGTCCTAACGTATTCGGATTGGTCATCATCATTCCTGCAATCTCCTCTCCGTATTGCTCGATCAGTGCAATCAAGTCGGGCAGATCAACACATCCTTCCGCCGTACTCTTCACTTCGAGGATATCCAGACCGCAGACGGCGGCAGAAGCGGGATTCGTGCCATGGGCAGAATCAGGTACGATCACTTTCGTTCGTTGATAGTCACCGCGACTCTGATGACAGGCACGGATCACCATCAATCCCGTCAGTTCACCATGGGCACCGGCACAGGGATTCAGGGTGAACTCACTCAGTCCTGCGAGTTCCGCCAGCAGTTGTTGCACACAATAATATACCTCCAAGGCACCTTGACAGGTTTCCACAGGCTGCAGAGGGTGCAGTTCGGCGAAGTCCTTCATGCCTGCAATCTCCTCGTTGATCACAGGGTTGTATTTCATGGTACAACTGCCCAACGGGTAGAATCCGTTATTCACACCGAAGTTATTCGCACTATGGTTCGTATAGTGTCGTACCACCGTCATCTCGTCACATTCAGGCAGCTTAGCCTCTTCCTGACGTTGAAGACCATTCGGCAGATCATGGATAGAATAACCATCCAGTCTGTTCTTGGGAAGTGAATAGCCTCTTCGACCCTCATGTGATAGTTCGAAGATCAGATTGCCATATAGTTTGTTGTTCATTGCTCGTCCTCCTTGATTACATCCACCAAATCATCCATATCTTCTTGTGTCCTTTTCTCAGTGACGGCGAACATTATGGTATGCTCATCCACTTTCACACCAGCCAGATAGCCTTTCTCGGCACATTTCTTCTGTAAGGCATCCACATCACCTTCGTAGGTCAGGCAGAATTCATTGAAGAACGGCTGGTCAAACGTTTTCTTGAACATACCTGTTGCCACCAGTTGATCACATAGGTAGTGCGCACCGGCATACGACAGTTCGGCGGCTTCCTTAACACCTTCCTTACCCATCAGTGAGAGATAGATCGTGACAAACAGTGCCATCAGACTCTGGTTCGAACAGATATTCGACGTAGCCTTCTGCCTACGGATATGCTGCTCACGAGCTTGCAAGGTGAGTACGAAGGCTCGCTGGCCACGGCTGTCCTTGGTCATTCCGACGATTCTTCCCGGCATCTTTCTGATGAGTTTCTCTGAACAGCAGAGATAACCCACAGAAGGACCGCCGAACGTCATGGGAATTCCTAAGCTCTGTCCATCGCCTACAGCGATGTCTGCACCCCATTCCTTGGGCGTCTTCAGTACGGCGAGGTCTGCTGCCACGCTATTCATGATGAACAGTCCTTTCTTCTCGTGCACAGCCTCGGCGAATCCGGTATAGTCCTCTACGATACCATAATAATTTGGCATCTGTACGACAACGCCGGCCACACCGCCTTCAGCGAGCTTTGTCTCCATGTCTGCTTTGTCAGTTACACCATCTTTCTGTGCGATGCTCACGATTTCTATGCCATGGTATTTAGCATAGGTATCAACCACGCGGCGCACCTTCGGATCAACGGTATCGCTTACCAGCACTTTCGTACATTTTTTCCCTGCTGCAAAGGCCATCATCACAGCCTCGGCAGTAGCGGTGGCACCATCATACATCGAAGCGTTCGATACATCCATGCCGGTCAGCTCTGCCATCATACTCTGGAATTCAAAAATATAATGCAGGGTACCTTGTGAGATCTCTGCCTGATAGGGGGTGTAGCTGGTAAGGAACTCCGAGCGTTCGATGATACTCGGGATCACCGACGGAGTGTAATGGTCATAGACACCAGCTCCTGCGAAACAGGTAAGTGTCTCGTTCATCAGTGCCAGACTGTCGAAGAACTGTCTCACCTCGAGCTCGCTCATCGCCTCGGGAATCTCATAATCCCCTTTGAAGCGAATACTGTCGGGTACGTCGGCATACAGTTCGTCGAGCGTTTTCACGCCTGCTACCTCCAGCATCTGCTTGATTTCTTCCTCGGTGTGAGGGAAATACTTGTAATTCATATGCTTGCTTCTTAAGCAGTAAACTCCTCGTAAGCTTTTGCATCCATCAGTTTATCAAGCTCTGCCTTGTCACTCATCTCGACCTTGATGATCCAGTTGGCATACGGGTCCTCGTTCACGAGCTCAGGCTGATCCTCAAGAGCCTCGTTGATCTCTACCACTGTACCGCTGACGGGTGACATCAGGTCACTGGCAGCCTTCACACTCTCCACAGCTCCGAATTCCTCTCCGGCAGTGACTTCGTCATCCACTTCGGGCATATCTACATACACCACATTACCTAAGGCGTTCTGAGCATAATCGGTAATACCGATGTAACCGAAGTCGCCTTCCACCTTCACAAACTCATGACTCTCTGAATAGTAGAGTCCTTCTAATACTTTTGCCATATTTTCTTATGTTTTATAGATAAATTATTTTCTATCACTTGTCCTTACTCCCTCCCTTTGAAGGGGTTTGGGTGGACTTCTATTTCTTGTAGTGCTTGTCGTAGAACCGTTTCTTCACCACCACTCCAGGGAAGGTTTTCTTTCTGATCTGCACTTCCACTTCCGTTCCTAACTTGGCGTAGGGAGTATCAACCAATGCCATGCAGACACTCTTTCCAGTGGATATCGAGTTATAGCCGGTGGTTACTTCACCCACCTTCTCACCTTGGCACAAAACGCTATAGCCGTGTCGTGGAATGGCCTTGTCTTTCAGTTCAATACCGATGACACGCTGCTTCACACCCTCTGCTTTCTGCTTTGCTAAAGCCTCTTTACCGATGAACTCATCCTTGTCGAACTTACAGAACATCGACAAGCCCGCCATCACTGGAGAGATGTCATCCGACAGCTCGTCGCCATACAAAGGCAGTCCGACCTCGAAGCGCAGGGTATCACGGCATCCCAGACCGCAGGGCTTGCATCGTCCGCTTTCCATCAGCTTGTCCCAATTGCACTGGATAAAGGCATGGGAACCATAGATCTCAAAGCCGTCCTCACCGGTATAGCCTGTGCGACTGACGATGATGGTCTCACCTTCTACATCAAGGGTCTTCGTGGTATAAAACACCAGTTCCTTGCAAGACAGTCCAAGCACCTCTTCCACAACGGCTTCTGCCTCTGGTCCCTGTACGGCTAACTGTCCATAATAGTCAGAACAATTCTGTAAGTCGATATCGAAACCTTCAGCGTGCTGCTGCATCCATGCCCAATCCTTGTCGATGTTCGCAGCATTGATTACGAGGAAATAGTCTTGGTCGCTCATCTTATATACCAGCAGGTCATCCACAGTACCTCCGTTCTCATAGCACATCATCCCATAGAAGATCTGTCCGTCGGGGGCACCTGTCACATCGTTGGTGAAGATATGGTTGACATACCGTTCGGCATCACGTCCTTTCACAGTCACTTCACCCATGTGACTGACATCAAACACACCACAGTGCTGTCGCACGGCATTATGCTCGTCGATGATGGTTGAATACTGGATCGGCATATCGAAGCCGCCGAAGGGTGAGATCAGGGCACCCAGAGCCACGTGTTTGTCATAAAGACATGTTCTTTTATTTTCCATTATTTCAAGATTAAAGTAATCAAATCGGTTTTGCTTAGGTTGACGATCAGGTTTTTGGTATCAGGCAGCACCTTTTCCATCGACATCCTATCTAACGGCTGGTTCTTCAGTGTTTGTCTGATCTCGTTGAGATCACCTATCAGGAAGAAGTCACCTTTCAGGTTGATGTCTTTGATAATGCCGTTCTTCACTTCCATCCTTACTTCGAGGGTGCCGACGCCTTCAATGCGCTGCTTCTTCACAACGGTATAGCGAGGGTTATGACCGTAGATAAAAGTAGGTGACAGGTATTCTTTCTCTATATCCTTCACCTTCTCTACTTCCTCGGGTGTCAGCATCCGTTCCTCGTTGCATACGAAACGGATCAGTTCGTTGCGGATCTCTTCCAACGACAGTCGGGTATGGTCTTTCAACAAGGTGATATGTTGCCTGACACTTTTCACGCCCTTACTCAGCAACTTCTCATCATCGGGTGTGATACATCCCAGCATATTCTCCATATTGGTGTCGTAGAGCAGGGTGCCATGGACAATGCTTCGCCCCTTACCACTATCCGTCTGATGAGCACTGAGGTGGTAGAAGGCGTTGCCACTCACTTTCTTTCCTTCTATCATGATATCGTTCCGGCCGTTGGCCGTAGCTCGTATCCCCATCCGCTGCAAGGCATTTACCACCAAGGTAGTGTATTGATGATAGGTGAAATTCACACTGTCACTATCGGTGATATACGACAGCATCATGTTACTCTTGTCGGCATAAACGCAGCCGCCACCGCTCTTCCTCCGAAACATTCGCACACCCTTGCGTTCACAATAGCTGGTGTTCACCTCTGACTCAATCAGCTGGTTCCTTCCGAAGATCACACTGGGCTCCACCTGCCAGATAAAGAAGGCGTGAGGCATGTCCATATAACGGGCCACATACTCTTCCATGGCCAAGTAGAAGCTCAACGGTCTGTCGATAGTCCCAGGCAGGGTGATATGTACCATGGTATCAATTCGATTGTTTAGGATTCCTTTTGCAAATATAGGAAATTTCCACCAATCCTCCAACAAAAAAATGATGATTTTTCTTAACACGAGAAAGAGGAGGAAGGGGTGGGGCAGAACAGTGGGAGAGTGATTGATGCCCGTTTGTTTTGATATTCAAGACAAAAGTGGGACAATCCTTTCAATTCGTTGCATTTCCTTGTAAAAACCCGTTACAATGGTATTAAGCATTATTAACTATTATACGCATCAGATACCAATGTCCACTCGCAACAGACCGACGCACTTGGTTGTGCCGTCGGTGGTGATGACATGCAACACTGGTTTCACTTTGAGGAAGTCGGTGAGGTGAAGACTGCAGATAAACTCGGTGGCCCATTCATCCACGCCAAGCACACGGGTATAGTCCGTGAACAAGCCGAGTTGAGCACGCTTTAAGGAGTATTTTCCGCCAAGACCGCAGAAGTCATTACAAAAGTTATAACCACCGAAAGCATGACTATAGACGGCAACCAAGGTGAGGTTGGACATCAGTGTCTGCTCAGTGTAAACCCATGCCGAAGGCTGAATATCTGAAACGGTATGCACAGTACCGCCCAGATAATAGTGATTGTCTCGATGACGGTATTCGACCTGAGCGATAGCAAATATGCCGTCACTATTGGGACAGATGCGGAAGACATTGTTGCGGCCCTCGAAACGGTAGTTCCCCTCACCGTTATAGACCGATGCCTGCAGGCGCAGGTTCTGATGGTCATAGGCATAATGAATGCCCATTGCGGCCACTGGGAATGTGGCAATATTGGCATTATAACTGAGAGTGGGGAAGATTCCAGGAGAACAGCAGGTGAAAAGGGTCAGTCCGTCGCTGCAGAAATAATCCTCATCGACGCGGCGGATACCGGCAAAGAGTGAATGGCGGTCGTTGATTTGCCAGGCAATGCCGGCCACGGTGAGGGCAAACGGAACGTTCAAATCGTAGGTGTCGATGTTGGAGAATCCCTGTACGTCATAGACCTCCAGTTCTTGATTCGTTGAAAGCGTACTGAGAGAACCTACCTGAAAGGTCAGTTTTTTGAAAAGGGGGACATCAGCATGAAGCTGAAGGAGATTGGCCACACGGACCCGTTCGAAATCTGTCTGCACCTCTCCAGTATAGTCCACGCCAAACGAAGGACGCATCGAGATGCTGTCTGCCTCCTGTGCCATCAGATTCAGGAAAACTCCCAATAGCAACGTCAGGAAGAGTGCTGCCCTTCTTGTTATATACATCTTCAGCCAGAGATTCTTCGTGCATTGGCAGAAAGCGACGATGTGTGATTCCGCCCATCTCGTTTTCTTCATATTTTAATTCTTTGTCCTTACACTGATTTTCTTTCCCTCCTTGTTCCAAGTGAATATCCAACTGCCTTTCTGACTGGTGATCGTATTATTGGATACGCCGACGATTTCGCCGACGTCAGAGACGTTCATTACTTTCAGCACTTTGCCTTTCGCATCATAGATGCGGTAAAAAGAGTAGTACTTGGCCACCAGGAAATCGGTACCCCTGCCCTTGAGTTCTCCTATGCTGCCACGCGACAGTCCGCCAATCTTCTTACCCTGCTCGTCATAGACATTATACCAGTTCTTTGTCTCTTCAATATAGGATATTTGTTGACCCTGCGCCTGAGCGGTCAGCGTCAACATAAGCATCAGGATAGTAAATAGTTTTTTCATTTCATTGATTGTCTTTTGTATTGTGCAAATATACGAGTTTAATTGTAATTATGCAAGTAAAAACGTGACTATTTCTGATAGTATTGCGAAATCGTTGGGAATGTTTCATCATTTGATGTTTTTTCAATGTACTGCGCCTTTCTTTTACAGGTTGACCGTTGTGGATATCTACTGTTATCATGATGATTCGCTATATATTTCTTTACTCAGTTTTGTCAGAAAAATTACATATAAATACTTCCATGAAAAGGAACCCCAAAAGAAAGAATTGAGCATGATTGGCGCGTTTCTGGATCAAAATATGGTTGAGATTTGGAAAGATAATTCATTTTTGTCAACAAATATAGTCTCTTTTGACCCAACACTAGTGTCCAAAGAAATTTAGAATAGCCATCCCTGGCCATCATTCTCAGGTTCTAATTTAGAATTATCGATTCGTTTGAATAACTC
>OCTX012276785.1_pt1 | contig 25069 bp, 18 predicted proteins | sample 1539691 | NCBI WGS metagenome assembly OCTX01 (sample SAMN02144231, study PRJEB22623) | gut metagenome | biome: sheep rumen | host: Ovis aries | place: New Zealand
TTGGGAGGATTCGGTGTTGACAGACATACGTCTTGAACTCCTTGAACTCCCTGAACTCCTTGTCTCCTCATACATGCGAAACTTGTGTTAGTTATCTGTAGCCAGGTGTTGTAGCCTAAGCATGGTTTCAGCCTGCAAAGTTACACTTTTTTTCAGAAATAATGCAACTGCAGGCTTAAATAGTGTGAAACGGCCCCTGAATCCGGCCTGCCGGCCTCAGCGAGGGCCGCTCGCGCGCGTGATTGTATAGGAAAACGCCCGAAAGAGCCCGCACTTCCTGCACCCAGCCTGACTATCAGCGGGTTACCCTCGCCCACCCTGCACCGGAACCTGCACTGGATTCTGCACCGGAACCTGCACCGGAACCTGCACCGACCACCGACGGCAACCCCTCGCCGCCGCCCCGTGCAAACCCTGTCACAAACCGCCTGAAAAGTGGCAGTTCCCAACCGTTCCCACGGCCTGGGACGTTTGTCCCACAGCCTGGAACGTTTGTTCCACAGCCTGGAACGATTCTGAAGCGGCGCCCCTCGCCCCGCGTGCGACGTCCGACGTCGACGATGCCACCCAGTCTCAGGTGCAGGAAGTGCAAGAAGTGCAGGTTCTTTTTGGTCTTACGCTACCCATCGCGCACGCGCGAGTGTTTCTCAAGTAATAATGCAAAGGCTTGCCTCTGTCCACTTTCTTGTAGCCAGTGGTCGTGGTGGTATCATCTTCATTGAATTGAAGCTTGGCATCCTTTATCTACTCGGATTGATGGACTAAAATACCGCTAATTGTCACATCTTCTATAAAATATGGCTCGAATCATGTTAAAGTCTGTGTTTTCTGGCTAATGATTGAAGGAAATATTGTAACTTTGCAACGCAAAGTTTGTAAATCAGACGCTAAGATATGGCAAAGATAACTGTACAGAACACACAGATAACCGTCGTAAGTATCGATGAGCGCGACTACATCTCGCTCACAGATATGGTGCGTAATATAGAAAACGGGCTGGCACTTATAGAAAATGCAGCGGGTCTGAATCGTTTCATCCTCTCTGTAAAGCAATGGGTAGAGAAGACTAACTCGCGCGGAATCATCGCCAAGGCTGGCCGCTACGGTGGTACGTATGCCCATAAGGACATTGCCTTTGAGTTAGCTGATTTGCCTTGCCAATATGGAGAACATCAATGCTGTGCTTATAGATGAAGGTGTTCCGCAGAGGGAAAGACTGATACGTCTCAACCAGATTGCCATCAATCAGATGCGTGTTCTGGAGAACGATGAAAATAGGAACTTGTTAAAATAGGATATAACATATAGAAACAACATAAGGAAGCGTTCTTGCTTTGGCAAGCGTCCCAAAGGCCGAGCGGACTTTTTGATTCTTATTCCAGAAATTTCGCCAAAATATCTACCGAGAAGAGAAGAGTTGATGCTCGCGTTTAGGGGGAAACGAGTCAAAATAAATCTACAACGACATGAAGAAAATCATCCTATTCCTTATCCTCGCCCTCGCCGTCCTCACGGCGACGGCGCAAGAGAGGATTATTAAACCAAAGACCATTACGCCTATGCCGAAGATGACAAAGGCAGAATGGCAAACATACTACGATTTGGTTGACCAAGGTAGGGCACCAAAGGACATAAGCAAGTACGGTGACCTCACTGTTTATGGAGACCTGTACACTGAATGGTGCAGCTGGTACTGCGGTGGTGAGGTGAAGAGCGTGACGGCTTCGAGTTGTCTGAAACCCATCAAATCGTTCAACTACAAGGGCGAGAATGCTCACGACTTCGACCATGAGAGCGTATGGGCCACGGACGGCAAGGGCATTGGCGAGAGCCTGACCTACACGTTCGAGGGCAAGTGTCCGCGCATCACAACGGTGAAGATTCTGAATGGTCACGTGAAATCAGAAACGGCATGGAGTGCCAACTCAAGGGTGAAGAAGTTGCGCATGTACTACAACGGAAAACCATACGCCATCCTTAACTTGCAGGATAGTCGCACGCTCCAGTACTTCGATATGGGAACGCTCGGATTCAACGATGCCGCGAAGTCAGACTGGACGCTAAAATTCGAAATCCTTGAAGTCTATCCAGGCACGAAACACGATGATACTGTCATCGCCGAATTGTATTTTGATGGAATCGACGTACACTAAAAACCAATCTTGAAAACATTAGAGGGAGCCGCATTCGGTAGTAAGCTCAAGGAGATTGCTGCTCGAAAAGAGTTTCGCGCCTTGCCTGGTGAGCTTTGCCCTGTCTGCCCGGTTCTATGCGGACTTCAAGAGGTTGTATGAAAATAAAAGCCACCCGTAGGTGACTTTTAAATGGAGCAGGGTCGATGAAGGCTTACTCCTCTCGGCATTCTCAGCCCCTTGGGCCTCACATGTTTACCGGATAGCCAAAACAATGTTCTGACGATGCAAAGATAGTAATTATTACTGAAAGTTCCAAACATTTCAGCAACTTTTTTCATTCCGGCTGGTGAAATACTTCAATTACCACCAAAGAAACAAATAATTCTTCTTCTATTTCGTTTTTTTGTATTAACTTTGCACGCAAAACGAGAGTAACACGACAAAACACGGGTAAATAATGAGAGAACTAAAGATAGGCTTCCTGCAACAGCACAACACGGCTGACGTGAAAAATAACATCAGTCGGCTGGCCGACGGCATCAGCGACCTGGCCCGCCGAGGCGCCCAGCTCGTCGTGCTGCAGGAACTGCACAACTCGCTATACTTCTGCCAGACGGAGGATGTCGACCGCTTCGACCTGGCCGAGCCGATACCGGGACCGTCGACAGAGCTGTTCGGCGAACTGGCCCGCCACTACGGGGTGGTCATCGTCACCTCGCTCTTCGAACGGCGCGCACCGGGACTGTACCACAACACGGCCGTGGTGATAGAGCGCGACGGCACCATTGCCGGCCGCTACCGCAAGATGCACATACCCGACGACCCGGGCTACTACGAGAAGTTCTACTTCACGCCCGGCGACCTGGGCTTCCACCCCATCGACACGAGCGTGGGCCGGCTGGGCGTCATGGTCTGCTGGGACCAGTGGTACCCCGAGGCTGCCCGGCTGATGGCCCTGCAGGGCGCCGAGCTGCTCGTCTACCCCACCGCCATCGGCTACGCCACCGAGGACACCCCCGACGAGCAGCAGCGCCAGCGCCGCGCCTGGCAGACGGTGATGCGCGGCCACGCCGTGGCCAACGGCCTGCCCGTGGTGGCGGTGAACCGCGTAGGATGGGAGAGCCCCACCCCCGACCCCTCCCCCGTAGGGAGGGGAGATGCTGCGCCGGAAGCCTCCCCTACGGGGGGAGGTTTGGAGGGGGCTTTATTCTGGGGCACGTCGTTCGTCTGCGGCCCGCAGGGCGAAATCATCTACGAGGCGTCGGACGACGAGGAGGAGAGCATCATCGTCAGTCTGGACCTCGACCACTCCGAGCAGGTGCGCCGCTGGTGGCCCTTCCTGCGCGACCGCCGTATCGACGCCTACAGCGACATTACCCAGCGCTACATAGACAAAGCATAAACACAGATAACTCACAAGCATGAGCAACAACTTAAGATTTCAGGTCGTCGAGGAGGCCTTCAAGAAGCGCGCCCTCGACGTGGAAGTGCCGAAGGAGCGCCCTTCGGAGTACTTTGGCAAGTACGTCTTCGACCGCAAGAAGATGTACAAGTACCTGCCGAAGGAGGTTTACGACAAGATGATCGACGTGATGGACAACGGGGCCCGGCTGGACCGCTCGATAGCCGACGCCGTGGCCGCCGGCATGAAGCAGTGGGCCCTGGAGATGGGCGTCACCCACTACACGCACTGGTTCCAGCCGCTGACGGAGGGCACCGCCGAGAAGCACGACGCCTTCGTCGAGCACGACGGCAAGGGGGGCATGATCGAGAAGTTCTCGGGCAAGCTGCTGGTGCAGCAGGAGCCCGACGCCTCGAGCTTCCCCAGCGGCGGCATTCGCAACACGTTCGAGGCCCGGGGCTACTCGGCCTGGGACCCCACGAGCCCCGTGTTCATCATTGACGACACGCTCTGCATACCCACCATCTTCATCGCCTACACGGGCGAGGCCCTCGACTACAAGGCCCCGCTGCTGCGCGCCATCCACGCCGTCAGCCGCGCCGCCACCGACGTGTGCCGCCTGTTCTACGACGACGTGAAGAAGGTGACGGTGAACCTGGGCTGGGAGCAGGAGTACTTCCTCGTCGACGAGGGGCTCTACTCGGCCCGCCCCGACCTGCTGATGACGGGCCGCACGCTGATGGGCCACGAGAGCGCCAAGAACCAGCAGATGGACGACCACTACTTCGGCACCATCCCCGACCGCGTGCAGGCCTTCATGAAGGACCTGGAGATACGCGCCCTGGAGCTGGCCATACCCTGCAAGACGCGCCACAACGAGGTGGCCCCCAACCAGTTTGAGCTGGCGCCCATCTTCGAGGAGTGCAACCTGGCCGTCGACCACAACATGCTGCTCATGTCGCTGATGAAGCGCGTGGCCCGCAACCACGGCTTTCGCGTGCTGCTGCACGAGAAGCCCTTCGACGGCATCAACGGAAGCGGCAAGCACAACAACTGGAGCTTGTCGACCGACACGGGCGTGCTGCTGCATGCCCCGTCGAAGCCCGACCCAAACTCGCCCGAGACCACGGCCAACGAGACGCTGCGCTTCGTGACCTTCATCGTTGAGACGCTCATGGCCGTCTACCGCCACAACGGACTGCTGAAGGCCTCAATCATGAGTGCCACCAACGCCCACCGACTGGGCGGCAACGAGGCCCCGCCGGCCATCATCAGCTCGTTCCTCGGCAAATACGTCTCTGAGATGCTCGACACCATCGAGCAGACGTCGAACCTGAAGTCGGAGACCTCGAACCTGCTGCGCGAGATTGACATCCCGCAGATACCCGACCTCATCGTCGACAACACCGACCGCAACCGCACGAGCCCCTTCGCCTTCACCGGCAACCGCTTCGAGTTCCGCGCTCCGGGGTCGAGCGTCAACTGCGCCTCGGCCATGATTGCGCTCAACGCCGCCATGGCCGAAGCCCTGACGTCGTTCAAGCAGCGCGTCGACCGGCGCATAGCCGAGATTGCCGACGACCCGCTCTTTGCACCCGCCACCGACGGTGCACCGTCGGTTCACACTGCCCGCTTCCACGCCATCATCGACGTGCTGCGCGACGACATCAAGACGTGCAAGCCCGTACGCTTCGACGGCAACGGCTACTCGGAGGAATGGGTGGTCGAGGCCAAGCGCCGCGGACTGGACGTCGAGAAGTCGTGCCCCATCATCTTCGAGCACTACCTCGACGAGTCGTCGATTCAGATGTTCGAGAGCACGAAGGTGATGAACCGCAAGGAGCTGCAGGCGCGCAACGAGGTGAAGTGGGAGATGTATGTCAAGACGGTGCAGATAGAGGCCCGCGTGCTGGGCGACCTGTCGATGAACCACATCATACCCGTCTCGACCCACTACCAGAGCCAACTCATCAAGAACGTGCAGGGCATGAAGGACGTGTTCCCCGCCGACAAGGCCGAACGGCTGTCGGCGCGCAACATGAAGCTCATCGAGGAGATTGCCGAGCGCACCGAGCGCATTGAGCGCCTCGTCGAGGAACTGACCGAGGCCCGCCGCATAGCCAACCGCACGCAGGACATCCACCAGCGGGCCATCGAGTACCACGACACGGTCTGCCCGAAGATGGAGGACATTCGCGGCGAGATTGACAAGCTGGAGCTGATTGTCGAGGACGGGCTCTGGACGCTGCCCAAGTACCGCGAACTGCTGTTCATCAGGTAGGAAGACTACGAATTGTACGAATTATACAAATTGCTGACGTTTACGAACTTGAATGACGATGGGAAAGAAAGACATCAACAAGATACTGCAGCGCACGGTGGCCGTCATGGCCGCCCACACCGAGAAGGAGGACAGCATGATGCCGGCCGCGGGCGCCCCGCTGCCGTCGGTCGAAGCCGTGAAGCGCATCGTGCAGCTGGTGAAGGTCATCATCTTCACCGACTACTTCCACAAGCGGCAGGCCGACGAGCAGATGCGCTCGTACATCATCGGCGTCAACATGGAGGAGCTCTACGAACTGCTGTGCCAGCAGATAGCCTGCGGACTGCAGTTTTGCACCGAGTGTAAGGACGACCCACGCGAGACCGCCGAGGGTCTGGCCCTCAGCTTCATCGACCAGCTACCCGAGATCAAGCGCCTGCTCTACACCGACGTCGAGGCCATGTTCGACAACGACCCGGCGGCCGAGACCTACGGCGAGGTCATCTTCAGCTACCCCGTGGTGAACGCCATGACCCACTACCGCATAGCCCACGCCCTGCACCGCATGGAGGTGCCCATACTGCCGCGCATCATCACCGAGCAGGCCCACTCGAAGACGGGCATCGACATCCACCCGGGGGCACAGATCGGCGAGTACTTCGCCATCGACCACGGCACGGGCGTCGTCATCGGCGAGACGTGCATCATCGGGGCCCACGTCACCCTGTACCAGGGCGTGACGCTCGGCGCCAAGAGCTTCAAGTACGACGCCGAGGGCAACATGCTCAACGTGCCGCGCCACCCCATCATCGAGGACTACGTCACCGTCTACTCCAACGCCTCGATACTGGGCCGCATCACCATCGGCCACCACTCCGTCATCGGCGGCAACATCTGGGTGGTAAACGACGTACCGCCTTACTCACGCAAACAGCAGAGCAAGGCGGTAGACTTGACATTCCAAGGGGGCTTAGGTATCTAAGCCTCCTTCTTTTTCTTTCCGAACTCAGGGTCGATCTTCAGCAGCGCGGTGACGACGTAGGTCACCGTGCAGGCCAGCATGACGATGATGAAGAACATGCGGTAGCCGACAGCCTCCTGCAGGGCGCCGGCAAAGAGGCCGGGAATCATCATCGACAGGGCCATGAAGGCCGTGCAGAGGGCGTAGTGGCTCGTCTTGTGCTCGCCCTGGCTATAATAAATAAGGTATAGCATGTAGGCCGAGAAGCCGAAGCCGTAGCCGAACTGCTCGACGAAGACGAACGAGCTGATGGTGAAGAGGCTCGACGGCAGCCAGTAGGCCAGCACGACGTAGACGATGTCGGGCAGCGTGATGGCCATGACCATGGGCCAGAGCCAGCGCTTCAGACCGTCGCGGCTGGCGCAGAAGCCGCCGAGGATGCCGCCCACGGTGAGGCCGATGACGCCCACGGTGCCCTGAACGAGGCCGTACTCGCCGTCGCTCAGTCCGAGGCCGCCGTTGTGGGGCGCGTCGACGAGGAACAGCGCCGAGACCTTGGCCAGCAGGCCCTCAGGCATGCGGTAGAAGAGCATGAAGCAGATGCCCGCCCAGACCTGCGGCTTCTGGAAGAAGGTGACCAGCGTCTGGCAGAACTCGTCCCAGATGCCCTTGACGGTCTTCGTCTGCTTCTCGCTGTCCTCCGACGGGCGTGGCAGCACCCAGTTGTGGTAGAGCCAGAAGGCGATGAACAGTCCTGCCATGAGGTAGAAGACGAGGCTCCACGAGTAGCGTATGCTGCGCGTCATCACCTGCAGCGCGCCGGCCAATCCGACGAGGATTCCCGACGAGAAGATGGTGGCAATGCGGTAGAACGTCGAGCGTATGCCGACGAAGTAGGCCTGCTCGTGCTCGTCGAGTCCCATCATGTAGAAGCCGTCAGCGGCGATGTCGTGGGTGGCACTGCTGAAGGCCATGAGCCAGAAGAAGCAGAGCGTGCCCTGCAGCCACCACGCCACGGGAATGGTGAAGGCCACGCCGGCGAGTGCCGCCCCGACGAGCAGCTGCATGGTGACAATCCACCAGCGTTTAGACTTCATCATGTCGACGAAGGGGCTCCAGAGCGGCTTGATGACCCAGGGCAGGTAAAGCCACGAGGTGTAGAGGGTGATGTCGGTGTTCGACATGCCGAGCCGCTTGTAGAGGATGAGCGAGATGGTCATGACGGCCACGTAGGGCACGCCCTCGGCAAAGTAGAGTGTGGGCACCCAGGCCCACGGTGAGTTTTTTGTCAGTTTATTCATAGATTTTGTTGATTTCGGCTCCACGGTAGTAGAACAGTAGTATGTCATCGTATTTCTGGCCCTGCTCGCCCATGACGGCGGCACCTATCTGGCACAGCCCCACGCCGTGGCCCCAGCCGCGGCCGTGAAGGATGAAGGCGGTGCCGTCGCGCTCGACGTCGAAGCATGAGCTGTAGAGGTGGGTCTCGGAGAGCGTGCGGCGTATCTCGAGCTCCTTGCCGATGGTGAACGAGCGCTTCGAGCCGACGATGCGCAGCTTCCAGATGCGGCCGCTGCGGCCCCGCTCCAGGGGCACGAGGTCCTGGATGTCGCCGAGGTCAATCTTCAGCTTGTGGCTGACCAGCTCGGTGAGTTCGGCCTGCGTGTAACGCACCGTCCAGCGGTAGAAGTCGGGCGTCTCCTGGTCGTAGTCGTTGAGCACCTGCGACAGGATGTGGCGGTCGGTGGTGTCGCAATAGGGACAGGCGACCGACGTGAGGTAGGGCTTCGGCGTGTCCTCCCAGCAGTACTGGAACTCCTCGGTACGCCCGCCGCAGCACTTCGAGAAGCGGGCGTCGCAGAGTTCGCCGCCGTACATCAGCACCTGGCCGCGCGTGGCCCTGACGGCCTCGGCCACCGAGGGGTTGCCGGCGTTGGTGATGCCCTGGTAGCGCTGGCAGTGGTCGTCGGCACAGACGTCGTAGATGGTGTGGTCCTCGCGGTCGTACCAGCGTATCAGCTCGTCGTCCTTCTTGGTGAACGAGAAGAAGTTGTCGCTGCCACTGCTCATGCGGCGGCGCTTCTCCATCTGGGCCAGCAGCCACGAGCGGCTGATGACGGCGTGGGCCTTGAGCAGCTCGAGCGACGACGTGGCCGACATCTCGCTCGAGATGACGCTGGTGAGGTAACGCTCGACGGGCAGTTCGTTGATGGCCGTGATATGGTCGCTGTCGACGACGAGGCGCAGCGAACCGTTGAAGCGCTGCGTCTGCTTGCGCTCCCAGTGGAAACCGGCGCCGATGGTGACGTCGTAGAGCGAGAACGAGGCGTCAGGCGACTGAGGCGTGAAGAGCAGCTCGCGGTACTGCTGGCCGTGCCAGAGCAGGCCGCCCTCGCTGAACTCCACCGACTGCTCGCCGCTGAAGACGGCGCCCTTGGCCATGTAAGGGGCGTTGAGGGTGAAGGCTATCTGCTGACCGCTGACGATGCCGACGCTGACCGTCGGCTCCTGTGAGCCCCGGGCTGCCGGAGCGGCGGGACTGGCATGCTTGAGCTGCTTGACGACGGCGGCAAAGGCGTCGGCCGGGAGGGCCACCTCCTGCAGGATGGCCACGGCCTGCTCGGCCGTCAGCCGTTCGAAGTCCTCCTGGCGCGGGGTAATCATCAGTCCGGCCATGTCGATGGCGCCGGGCGAGACGAGCACGTCGCCGTAGCAGTCGGGGCGGTGCTTCTGGCGGGGGAACACCACCGAGAAATACTCGCCGCCGTTACACCAGGCCACGATGTTCAGCATCGGCTCCGTCTCGTCAGCCGCACATGGCAGGGCGGCATAGAGCCGGCGGAACAGCTGCTCGCCCGACTCGCGGTTGCGACAGCTGATGACGAAGGCCGGACAGACGTAGTCGGTGACCACCGACAGGCTATCGTCGTCGGAGAGCGTGACCACCGGCTGCAGCTGGCGCGCCATGCGTTGCCAGGAGTCTATCAAGGGCAGCACGCCGGGCACGCCGGCCTGCAGATGGGCATGGTCGGGGGCCGAGGCGCCGCACTTCGGGCCGTTGTAGAACACCATCAGCTCGGGATAGTCGGTCAGCAGCCGGTAGATTTCGCCGTACATGTCCTTGATGGCCTGCGGGCGGTGCTTCAGCGTGGGCAGCGTGAAGTGCATGGGCAGGATGGGGAACGGGTTGACGAGCAGCTCCCACCGGCCGTCGACCGTCCGTTTGAGCTGTTCGGCAGGGCGGTTCTGGGCGCAGAGGAAGCAGGGGCGCTCGCTGAGGCTGCGACTGTCGATCTTGGCACCGGTGGAGCCGATGCGGGCGGGGTTCCACTGCAGCACGACGGTAGCCGGGCCGAGACTGAGCTCACGGGTCTTGACGGCGTTGAGCTCGCGGTAGCGGCGGCGCACGTCGGGCCAGACGTCAAGCTGGCGGTCGAAGAAGCGCTGCAGCGACGACTCGGGCATGGCCAGGTCGGGGCGCCCGGCCACCATGCGCTGGCGGGCCTCAATCTCGAGCGTGCGCAGGCGGTCTTTATAGAGGTTGTTGGCGTTGACCTTCTCGACGGAGAGCGCAGCGTCGCTGTTGCCGCCCCAGCGGCGGCAGAGGTACAGCTCGTCGTAGATGCGCCCGATGCGATAGTGGCGCGAGAAGGCCAGCCCCAAGGCGTAGTCCTCGCCATACGAGGTGTTGGGGAACTGCAACTGGCGCAGCAGCGGCGTGAAGAAGGCGCGCGGCGCGCCGAGGCCGTTTATGCGCAGGGCGTTGTTGGGGCCGTTCTCGTCGGTCCACTCGCGGTGGTCGATGAGGCCGGGGGGCAGGGTGTTCAGGTCGAAGTCGCACATGCGGTAGCTGCCGATGACCATGGCCGCCTGCTGGCGTCTGAAGGCGTCGACCACCGTCTGCAGCGTCTGGGGCGACGAGTAGAGGTCGTCGGAGTCGAGCTGCACGGCGAAGCGGCCGCAGCGCGGGTCGTTGATGGCCTCGTTCCAGCAACCGCCGATGCCGAGGTCATGGCGCTCGGGGATGATGACGTTCAGTTTGTTGCCATAGTATGGCAACATACGGGACAGGATGTCGGTGGTGCCGTCGGTGGAGTGGTTGTCGACGACGATGACATTATATTTAAAGGTAGTCTTCTGCTGCAGGGCACTGCCTACAGCGTCGGCAATGGTCTTCGCACGGTTATAGACGGGAATGACCACCGAGGCCTCGACTGGAAACTCCTGCTCGCCGAAGTCGGGCGTGCGGTAGTAGGAGGGGTCTATCTTGGCACCGATGGCAGCCAGGTGGGCCGTGGCGGCCTGCTCCATCTCGACCTGCACCTCGCGGTTGCGGGGGTTCACATAGTCGAACTGCTTGACGCCGGAAGCCCGCGTATCGAGTTCTTCCTCGGCGTACAGGGTTTCGTTCAGGTGAACGAGCTGCCCCTCACGGCTGAGGTATAGCCGCAGGGCGTAGAGCCCGGCATACTGGTAGTCGGGGGCGTCGGCCTGGGCGGCGAAAGCCTGGAGCAACGGCGTACGGACGAGCCACAGCGAGCCGAAGTCGAAGTCGTCGCGGATGGAGCCCAGCTGGTAGTCGATGGTCGGATGGCCCTGACGGTCGGCATAGACGAGGGCCGCCCCTGAGTCGACGGCCACACGGAGCATGCGCTCGAGTGCGCCCTTGCCCAGCGTGACGGCGGCTGGCTTGGTGAACAGCAGCACGTAGGGCGCCGTGGCTCGTGCTGCCATGTCCTTAACGGCGCTGGAGGCGGTCATGCCCTGCGCCCAGAAAACGCTCCTCACCACGCTGCTCTCGTTGAGCTGAGCCACGGCCGGCGCCAGGGCTTCGCGGTCGAAGTCGGGGAGGAAGCAATCTATCATTTGTCTCATATTCCTAAATTTTTCTTGCAAAAATACAAATTATTTCTGGAACAAGAGAATGATTTAAGAAGTTTTTCGTAACTTTGCACGCAAATTACGATAGTCAGCTATGGTCAGCGAGAAGAAAGTGCTCATGGGAATGACCTGTTCCGAACTGAAAGAAGCAGTCCGGATGTTGGGTATGCCTGCCTTTACCGGTGGGCAGATTGCCCGTTGGCTCTACCAGCAGCACGTCGCCGACATCGACGCCATGACCAACATCTCGAAGCAGAACCGCGAGCGGCTGAAGGAGCACTACACCGTAGGGGCCATGGCCCCACTCGACTGCCAGCGCAGTCAGGACGGCACGGTGAAGTACCTGTTCCCCACGGCGGCGGGGAAGCTGGTCGAGACGGTGTTCATTCCCGACGGGGAGCGGGCCACGCTCTGCGTGTCGTGCCAGGTGGGCTGCAAGATGAACTGCCTCTTCTGCCAGACGGGCAAGCAGGGCTGGGAGGGCAACCTCACCGTGGGCGACATCCTGAACCAGATATACGCGCTGCCCGAACGCGAAGCGCTGACCAACGTCGTCTTCATGGGCCAGGGCGAGCCGATGGACAACCTCGACGCCGTGCTGCGTGCCACGGAGATCCTGACAGCCGACGACGGCTACGCCTGGAGTCCCAAGCGCATCACCGTGAGCAGTGTCGGCGTGAAGAACAAGCTGAAGCGCTTTCTCGACGAGAGCCAGTGCCACGTGGCCATCTCCATGCACTCGCCCCTGCACGAGCAGCGCCGCGAACTGATGCCTGCCGAAGGGCAGATGCCCATCGAGGAGGTCGTCGCGCTGCTCCGGCAGTACGACTTCACCCACCAGCGCCGCTGCTCGTTCGAGTACATCTGCTTCGGCGGACTGAACGACACGATGGTCCACGCCCGCGAGATTGTCAGGCTGACAGAAGGTCTGGAGTGCCGTGTCAACCTGATACGCTTCCACCCCATCCCCGGCGTCGACCTGCCCGCTGCCGACGAGCAGCGCATGGAGCGGCTGCGCGACTACCTGACGGCCCACGGCGTGTTCACCACCATCCGCGCCAGCCGCGGCCAGGACATCTTTGCCGCCTGCGGGCTGCTCAGCACAGCCCGGAAAGGCCTTAGCACCCAACAGACATAACCCATCACCTTATATATTATTATATGGAACAAGAAAGAAAACCCCGCGTAGCCATTACGCACGGCGACACCAACGGCGTCGGATACGAACTGATACTTAAAACCTTTGAAGACCCAGCGATGATGGAGCTGTGTACGCCCATCGTCTACGGTTCGCCGAAGGTGGCCACCTACCACCGGAAGGCACTGGGACTGGAGACGCCGTTCTCCGTCATCAGCCAGGCCAGCGAGGCCAAGGACAACCGGCTGAACATACTGACCACCTTCGAGGAAGAGATCAAGGTGGAGCTGGGACAGCCGTCGGAAGAGGCCACCGAAGCAGCCCGCAAGGCGCTGAAGCGCGCCATGGTCGACGTACAGCAGGGCATGGCCGACGTGCTGGTGATGACGCCCGACAACCTGCCCGACTTCCTGTCGCGTGAGCCCGAGGTGCTGCGCATCAGGATTGCCGGCGACATGCGCGTCGCGCTGGTTACCAACCTGCTGGCCCTCAAGGACGTGCCTGAGGCCATCACGAAGCAGAAGATTGTAGACAAGTGCAAGATTATGTACACGAGCCTGCGCCGCGACCTGCGCATCTCGAGTCCGCGCATCGCCATCCTGGCCCTGAACCCACCCGTGGAGGGCAGCGAGACGCCCTGGGGCGAGGAGGAGAACGAGCTGATCATTCCCGCCATCGAGGAACTGGCACAAGCCGGCATCACGGCCTTCGGCCCCTACGCTGCCAACAGCTTCTTTGCCGGCGACTACACTAAGTTCGACGGCGTGCTGGCCATGTACCACGACCAGGGCATGATGCCGCTCAAGACGCTGACCGACGATGAAGGAATCAGCCTGATAACCGGCATGCCCTTCGTCTGCACAAGTCCTGAGACGGGCGTCGGCTACGACATCGCCGGAAAGGGCTGTGCCGACGAGACGGCCTTCCGCCACGCCATCTTCCTCGGCATCGACACCTTCCGCAACCGTCTGAACTTCGACGAGCCCATGAGCAACCCGCTGCCCAAGCTCTATAAGGAGAAGCGCGACGACAGCGAGAAGGTGCGCTTCGCCATGCCGAAACCCAAAGAACCCCAAAACGAGGCTGCTGAGAAACAATGAAGAGTTCGGAACTGCAAAGCATTAAACAGCGGTATAACATCGTAGGCAACTGCGACGCGCTGAACCACGTGCTTGACGTCGCCCTGCAGGTGGCGCCGACCGACCTCAGCGTGCTCATCGTCGGCGAGAGCGGCGTCGGCAAGGAGATTATACCGCGCGTCATACACGACAACTCGCCACGCCGCCGCGAGAAATACTTTGCCATCAACTGTGGTGCCATCCCCGAGGGCACCATCGACTCTGAACTCTTCGGCCACGTCAAGGGTTCCTACACCGGTGCTATCAACGACTCGCCCGGCTACTTTGGCGTGGCCAACAAGGGCACACTCTTCCTCGACGAGGTGGGCGAGCTGCCGCTGGCCACCCAGGCGCGGCTGCTGCGCGTGCTCGAGAGCGGCGAGTACATTCCCGTAGGCGGCACGGAGACGCGCAAGACCAACGTGCGCATCGTCGCCGCCACGAACGTCAACATCCAGAAAGCCATCAGCGAGGGGCGCTTCCGCGAGGACCTCTTCTACCGTCTTAACTCCATACCCCTGCAGATGCCGCCCCTCCGCGAGCGCGGCGAGGACGTGGTGCTGCTGTTCCGCCTCTTTGCCATGCAAATGGCCGAGAAGTACAAGATGGACCGCGTGGTGCTCACCGACGAGGCCAAGCAGCTGCTCATGCGCTACAAGTGGCCGGGCAACGTGCGCCAGCTGAAGAACATCACCGAGCAGATCTCCGTGCTCAGCAAGGAGCGCACCATCACCGCTGAGGTTCTGGCCATGTTTATTCCCCAGGACCGCGAGAGCACACAGCTGGCCACCATCCCACGCGACGGCGGCAACGACCACTCGTTTGAGAACGAGCGCGAGATTCTGTACAAGATCCTCTTCGAGCTGCGCGGCAACGTCAACGACATGCGGCGCGAGATGAGCGAACTGAAGAAGCAGATAGACGACGTGCAGACGGGCCATCCAAAGCTGCACGACCAGTTTACCACCACCCTACCCTCGGCACCTGCCGCCTACAACGTGAAACAGCCGGCCTTCAACGAGCCTGAAGACGCCATCGCCGAGGAATACATTGAACCCGAAAAGGAACCCGAAAACCTGAACTTAAACGACCTCGAAAGACAAATGCTGGAAAAAGCTCTGGAACGGAACAACGGCAACCGCAAGAAAGCCGCACAGGAACTGGGTATCAGCGACCGTACGCTCTACCGCCGACTGAAGCAGTTCGGACTGGCCCTCGTGGCCTGCCTGTTGCTCATCTCGTGCTCCATCAGTTATAAGTTCAACGGCGCGAGCATTGACTACTCAAAGACAAAGACCATCCAGATAGCCGAGTTCCCCATCCGCTCAAGCTACGTCTGGGCGCCCATGGGCGGCATCTTCAACAACGAGCTGAAGGACCAGTTTGCCAACCACACCAAACTGATACAGGTGAAGCGTAACGGCGACCTGAAACTGGAGGGCGAAATCACGCGCTACGACCAGCGCAACAAGTCGGTCAGCAGCGAGGGCTACTCTGCAATGACGGAGCTGTCGATTACCGTGAACGTGCGCTTCACCAACACCAAGAAGCACGACGAAGACTTCGAGCGCTCGTTCACCGGCCAGGCTTCGTTTGACACCACACAGTCGCTGAACTCCGTACAGGAGCAGCTGGTAACCGAGATCATCAAGAACATCTGCGACCAGATATTCAATGCCACCGTGGCTAACTGGTAAAGTGATAAGTGAAGTATGGATATAGCAGAGCTCATAAAACACCCAGAACAACTCGACAGAGACACGCTCTACGAGTTGCGCTCGATGCTGGCCCTATACCCGTATTTCCAGACGGCAAGGCTGCTCATGCTGCAGAACCTTTACCTGCTGCACGACGCGTCGTTCGACGAAGAGCTGCGGCGCGCCGCCATATACATCACCGACCGCAAGGTGCTCTTCAAGATGATTGAGGAAGCCCACTACCAACTGCGGGCCCCACAGCCCCAGGCCAAGAAGGCCGAAACGGGCCAGGACCGCGAAGACCGCGAAGACCGCACCATCTCGCTCATCGACACATTCCTCGACTCCATACCTCAGGAGGAGAAAGCCGAGTCAGGCAAGCCCAAGCGCAAGCCGACACCCGCCGACGCCGCCGTCGACTACGTGGCCTACCTGCTGGAGAACGAGGCTGAAGAGCCCACCGAGGAGGCCCCGAAACTCATCGGCCAGAACCTCATCGATACATTCATAAATAATGACAAAGGCAAGATTGTATTGAACGAGACCCCCGAGTTCACACCCGAGGTTGAAAACGAGACGAAAGACGAGGACAAAGACCCCGAAGAAGGGTATTTTACCGAGACTTTGGCCCGAATTTACATAAAACAGGGCAGATATTCGAAGGCACTTGAAATTATTCAGCGATTAAGTTTGCAATATCCGAAAAAAAATGCTTACTTTGCAGACCAAATACGTTTCTTACAGAAATTGATTATAAACAACAACAAAAATAAAAGGTAAAAAAAATGTACACGTTACTTATCATTCTTATCGTGATTGCAGCCGTGCTCATGATTGGCATCGTGCTCATCCAAGAGTCTAAGGGAGGTGGTTTGGCATCAAACTTCTCTTCCTACAACCAGATTGGCGGTGTCCGCAAGACCACCGACTTCATCGAGAAGACCACATGGGGCCTGGCTGTGGCCATGGTGGTCATCAGCATCTTCTGTGCATACGTAGCACCCCAGGCTTCGACAGACGGTTCCGTCATGGAGGGCATTGAAAACCCGACGGCCAACCCCAACAACCTGCCTGGCTTCGGTGCCAGCCAGCAGAAGAGCGCAGCCCCTGCCCAGCAGAAGGCTCCGGCTCAGCAGGCTCCGGCCGCTCCCGCTAAGAAAGCTGAATAAGGCTCCAGAACGCTGAACAAGACTTCAGGTGCTGAAGATACTTTCCACAATCATCCTGTCACTGGCCACGGCGACAACCGTCGCGGCTGGTGACAGGTTTTCGTGTCTGCCCCACCCCATCCTCGGCGGCGAACTCAGCAACTCGGCAGCCACGTCAGTTGCCGATATCGAAGAGGTGCTGCCGCGCATGCGCACCCTGGGGCTGAACACCGTTCTCGTGCCGGCTTACTGGGAACTCATGGAGCCGACCGAGGGCAACTTCGACTTCACGCTCATCGACCGCACCATCGACGTGGCCCGCCAGCAGCAGCTGCGCATCGTCTTTCTGTGGTTTGGCGCATGGAAGAACTCCATGTCGTGCTACGCTCCCGGCTGGCTGAAGCAGGACACGAAGCGGTTTCCGCGGGCAATGACAGCCGACGGCAAGCCGTTAGAGATAGCCTCGTGCTTCAGCGACAACGTGCTGCAGGCCGACCTCAAGGCCTTCTCGGCCCTGATGAAGCACATCGGCCAGAAAGACCCGCAGCGCGAGGTGGTGGTCATGATGCAGATTGAGAACGAGATAGGCATGCTCGAATCGGCCCGCGACCATTCGCCCCTGGCCGAGAAAGCCTACAGCGAGGCGCGCTGGGCTCAGCGCTACGGCACTGACGACTATGCCGACGAGAAGTTCATGGCCCTCAGCTACGCCCGCTACGTTGAGCACCTGGCCAAGGCGGAACGCCAGATTCACGACATGCCGCTCTACGTCAACGCCGCCATGAACAGCCGCGGGCGCCGCCCTGGCGAATATCCGTCGGCAGGGCCGCTGGCCCACCTGGCCGACTTCTGGCACGAGGGCGCCCCAAGCATCGACCTGCTGGCACCCGACATCTACGACACGGGATTCAAGTCGTGGGCGGCCCAATACGCCATGCCCGCACGGCCGCAGGACGGCGGCAAGGTGGCGAACCGCCTATTCATACCCGAGAGCCGCTGCTGCGAGAACAGCGGTGTGCGCGCCCTCTACGCCTTCGGCGAGCACCAGGCCCTCGGCTTCAGCCCCTTTGCCATTGACCAGGCAGCACCCGCCGAGACGGCATCGGTGACCGAAGCCTACAACCTGATACGCCAGGTGTACGCACTCACCTCGCGCCAGAAGCCGCTCACCACCTACGGTCTGCTCTTCGACGGCGATGACCGTGAGCGCACCATCGACGACGAGGGCGTAACGATAACCTGCCGCCACTACTTCACCCTACCCTGGGACCCACGTGCCACCAACGGTACGACGTGGCCTGAGGGCGGCGCCATGCTCATCCGGCTTGGGAAGTACGACTATCTGCTGGCCGGCAGCGGCGTGGTGGCCGACTTCAAGACGCGCGACGAGAAGCGCTACGAGTCGCTCCGCGAGGGGAACAGCACGAAGAAGCAGCTTGGCGAGGACGGCTTTGCCGAGGCCGGCGGCTCGCTGCAGGCAGTGCCCTCAGTGAGCTTCAAGGGCCGTCGGCTCGGCCTGCTCTCGGTCGACGAGGTGGAAGTCGGCCCTGACGGCAGCATGCGCTTCCTCCGCCGCAACAACGGCGACCAGACCCACCAGGGGCGCCACGCCCGTATCAGCGTCGGCGAATGGAAGCTGCTGCACATCAGGCTCTACGACTACTAATCCGTGGGCAACAAGCCCACCGAACAGGCTACCACGCAGTCTCACGCTTTCCGGCCATGAACAGGCGGGCAGCGACAGGCGTTTGGGCAGCGGTGATGTCGGCAGTCTGAACCACGCGCTGGTTGCCCTCGATGCCAAACTGCACCACGGCAGCGTCGTCCCTGACCTCGATGGTGACAGGAGCACCCATGACGAGCGGCAGGTTCACGTCGCCATGACCGGCTGGGAATCCGCAGAGCACGGGGATGTTGTAGTCCTTCAGCAGCTCGTGGAGCATAGCTTCCACGCTCTCGTAGGTGAACTCCGTGCCGCAGTCGGTAAACTCGCCCAGGATGACACCCTTGCAACGGTCGAGCACGCCGTTCATCTGGAGGATACGCATCTGGCGGTCAATGTTATGCATCGACTCCTCCACCTCCTCAACAAACAAGATCAAGTCTTTGCCCTTCGTGGCATCGGCCTGCGAGCCAAGGTTCGGCGCAAACGTACAGAGATTGCCGCCCACCAGCACGCCGCTGGCCTTGCCAGCGATATTCTGTTTGTGGGCCGGCAGCACGTAATTGGGCAACTGGCCCAGCAGCAAGTCGCGCATCAGCGTGCTCGTCTCGTCGGTGCCACCCTTGGCCAGGAACGAGCTCATGGTGCCGTGGACGCTCATCACGCCGGCCCGGTTCCAGAGTCCGTGGAGCGTCGAGATGTCGCTGAATCCCACCAGCCACTTCGGGCTGGCCTTCAGCTCGGCCAGCGTCAGCTGGTCAATCAGCTGAATGGTGCCGTAGCCGCCGCGGTTGCAGACGATGCCCTTTATCGACGGGTCGTTGAGCGCCCAGCGAATGTCGCTGACGCGCTCGGCCACCGTGCCGGCATATCGGCCGTCAACCAGTTTACCGACGTTCGGCCCAATGACGGGCTCCAGTCCCCAGCTGCGCAGCACGTCGGCCGTCTTCTCGACGTTCTCCATCGGCGTGAAGTACGACGGCGAGATAAGCGCCACCTTGTCGCCCGCTTTCAGATAGTCAGGCTTTACGCAATTGATTACAACCGGCTGCTGCGGAGCCGGGCTTACGGTTTCGTCATCATCGCTGCTGCACGATAAGAGTACCGTCTGGCCGCTGAGTGTAAGTAGCGCGGCCAACGGCCAAATTTTCATCTGTTTCATTACTGATAGTCTCTGATTTTTCTCAAATTGCTGCTACGACCTCAATCTCGACCAACGCGCCTTTGGGCAGCGTTTTGACGGCAACGGCCGAGCGTGCGGGATATGGCTCGGCGAAGCGCTCGGCTTTGCCGCTTTGCCCTGCAAAGAACTCGGCATAGACCTCGTTCATGGCAGCGAAGTCAGCCATATCGGCCATGAACACGGTGGTCTTGATGACATTGCTCATGCTGAGGCCAGCCTCACGCAGGACGGCCTGGACGTTACTCAGCGACTGGCGCGTCTGTTCCTTGATGCCGCCCTCAACGAAAGCGCCCGTTGCAGGGTCAATGGGAAGCTGACCTGACGTATAAACGAGATTACTCACTTGGATGGCCTGACTGTAGGGGCCGATGGCAGCAGGTGCTGCACTGGTGTTGATTACTTGTTTCATTTTGTTTATCTATTAAAAATTGATATTGCACAAGGCGTTTACGTCTGATTATGTATTTCGATGTTACTGCGCCCCTCGCCGCGCTTCACCACCTTGATCTTGGTGGGAATGCGCTCCTCGAGCTCCTCGCGGTGAGAGATGATACCCACGCGGCGGTTGGTCTGCCCGGCTATCTCCTGCAGCTTCTCGAGCGTCGACATCACGGAGTCGAGGCTTCGCTCGTCGAGCGTGCCGAAGCCCTCGTCGATGAAGAGGATGTTGACGTTCATGTCTGGACGGTTCAGCGACGAGAGGGCCAGCGAGAGGGCCAGCGAGATCATGAAGCGCTCGCCGCCGGAGAGTACCGTGACGCTGCGCACCTGATTCTTGTTATAGCGGTCGAGCACAAGGATTGACAGCTGTTCGTTGTCCTCGCTGCAGGTCAGGCGGTAGCGGTCGGTAATCTGCTCCAGATAGATGTTGGCATTGTTGAGCAGGGGGCGCAGGATGTAGGTCTGCACCAACGTACGGAAGCGCGTGCCGCCAAAGATTCTGTTCAGCGCGTCCCAACGGGCAAATCGCTGCCTGGCCTTTTCGAGTTCAGCCTCAATGGCTTTCAGCTTCCTGATGTTGGCCTGGTGGGTCTCGAGAAGGCTCTTAGCCGTTGCCATTTTCGAGATGATGTCGTCGCGAAGCCTGAGGGTTTCCTTCCGCTTCTCCTCGAGCGTGTCCTTGTCAGGCAGCTCCGAACGGTCATTGATTCCGAGCGCCGAGAGTGCCTCAGCAATCAGCCGCTGACTGGCGTTGATGGCATCGACACGCGACTTCAGCTGGGCGTCCGTGTCAGCTGTGTAGCGACGGGCCGTTGCCACCTGGGGTTCCTGCGCTATAAGGGCCTGCAACAGCTGCTCGGTCTTGCCCGACGACTGGTAATAGTCAGCGAGCGACTGGCCTGAGGTGGCCACCACGGCTTGGCAGTCCTTGATTTTCGACACGAGCGAAGTGACCCTGCCGAGCAGGCCGGTCCACTCGGCATTGATGTTGCCACAGGCATAAGCCTTGGGGGCAGCCGTGGCCTTCCAATCAGGACATGCAGCCAGGATCTGCCGGCTGTATTGGCCAAGCGTCTGAAGCAGCGTGCCCGTCTTTTCGAGACTGGCCTGGCCTTCGCTCAGCCGCTTGCGCTGCTCCACGTATGCTGCGGCATCGTCCCTGAGCTGCCTGCGCAGGGTTTCCACGTCGTTCTGCCAATCGTCGCGATAGTCTTTGAGCAGCAAGCTGATGTCGGCCGTCATGGCCTCAGTCGCCCTGGCCAACTCCCGCTGCTCGTCCGTGATGCGCGCGATGGCATCGGCGTTGGCTTTCAGCCGCGCTTCTGCCTCCAGCTTCGCCCTGTCGGCCTCTGACTTACGGGTGTCGTAGGGCTGCTTGGCCTTCGTCAGCGCGTTGATTTCGGCTTGCAGCGTCTCGGCCTCGCCTTGCGCTGCCTCCAGTTTCGTGATGGCGGCCGCCAGCCGTCCTACAGCCTCGGCTATCTGTCGAGTCAAGTCGTCTTGGGGTTGGAGCCCCAGCGCCCGCGCCTGCCTGTCAGTCGCGGTCTGTGCCTGTTCTATCTTCTTCCTGTAGGCCTCGAGACGCTCGGCGTGGCCCTTGTGGGTTCCTACGAGTTGCTTCTGACTGCCCAGGGCCTGGTCGCGCGATTTCTCAGCCCGTTCCAGGGCCTCCTTGGCTTGACGCTGTTCCTCTTCGAGGGGAGTCAGCATGTTTCTGAAATCATCGTCCAGATGGATGTGGTCGATGGGCTGACCACAAAGCGGGCAGTGCGCCGTATGCTCGTCATAGAGCCGGTGGCGCAGTTCCCTGATTTTGTCTTCCAGGCTCATCTGCATGGTATTCAGCCGCTGTCCGGCCTTGTCGGCCTCCTGCTTCTTAGCCTGATATTCCGCGTCTGCCTTTTGGCTGACTTTCTGCAGTTTCGTCAGCTCAGTCTCTTCAGACTGAAGCCTTGCCTGGAGCGCCCGACATTCCTCTATCAAGGGCTTCAGGTTGTCAATATTACCCTGCAGGTCGTTCAGCGCCAGCTTCCGTGCGTTTTGCTGCTTCAGTTCTTCGTTGACGGCCTGAGGGTTCAGCGCCGTGCGCTTCTTGGTCAGCAGGTCAATCTGGCCCTGCTTTTCCAGCACGGCCCTGTTCGCCTCCTGCGCCAGGATGCCGGCTTCCGACGCAGCCTTCACGAGTACGCCGGTCTTGTCGGTTTCTTGTTTCAGCAGTGCTGACAGCTGGCCCGACCTGCCGACCTTTTCGAGATATTGGCTAATCTTCAGGTCAGCCTCGCCGGCCTTGGTGAAAAGCGCGTCAAAACGGGAACGACGGCCCAGCCATTCGGCTATCTCGCTGACAGCCTTTTCCTGCGATTTCAGCTTGAGCAGCCTGTCGGAAATGTCGGCTGTAAGCAAGCCGAACGTCTCAGCCTGCCGTCCGAGCGCCGTCTTGGCATTCAGCTCATCGCGACGGGCCTTTTGGAGTTCGGCTAACTGGTGGCGCTGGGTCGTGGTGGCGTCCCAGTCGGTAACGAGCGCCTTGCACAGCCGGTATTCCGCTCCGGCCATCCTGGCCTCAATCTCATGTTTCCGTTGGCAGGCCTCTGCCTGCGCCTTTTCGTTGGTCAAGACCGTTTCTATCAGTTTCAAGGTCTTTTCTGCCGTATTGACTTCCTTGTCGAGCAGGTCTTTCTGCTGCTGGGCGGCCTCCTGCTCCTTCGTCATCTGCGCCACCTGCTCGTCGGTCAGCGTGTGGGGCTTCTCCGTGTCGTATTGCGTCTGCACCTGGCCCAGGGCGTCCTTGGCCTTCGTCCACAGACTCTTGATTGCCTCGCCGTAGGCCGTGAAGTGCTGGGTGTTGGTGAGCTGCTCCAGAATGTCCTCGCGCTCCTTCTTGTCGCCGGTGAGGAAGTTGGCAAACTGCCCCTGAGCGAGCATGGCCATGCGGCCGAACTGCTGGAAGTCGAGCCCTACGGCAGCGAGTATGGTCTGCTCAACGCTGTCTCTGGTCCAGTCAGCGTCGCCAATACGGATTTCCCAGACGGGCGACTTGTGCTTCAGCGGCCGCAGGCCGGTAGCCTTGTCTTTGCGGCCGAGCTTGATGCCCAGTGTCAGGCGGGCGCGGTAGGTCTGGCCATCGTTGCCCTCAAACACCACCTCGCTGTAGCTGTCGTCCTTCTCTGAGATTCCCAGGCGCGTGTATTGCTCGATGCTGGCCACGCGGATGCTTTCGCCCTCGGCGTCGGTGTATTCGTTTCTCGTGACATTGGCCACATCGGCCAGACGTGGCGTCTTGCGATAAAGGGCCATTGAGATGCCGTCGAGAATGACGCTCTTGCCTGCGCCGGTATCGCCCGAAATCAGGAAGATAGAGGCAGGACAGCCCGTGACGGCATCGTTCAGCCCGTGCTCGAAGTCGATGTCGGCCCGCTCAATGGAGGCGATATTGCGTAGGTGCAGCTCTTTCAGTTTCATGCTTCGGCAGTCGGTTTCTTCTGGCGGTCCTTGTTTTCCTTCATTTCACGCATCAGCAGCATCTCGGCCCTGACCTCCTCGAAGGCCTGGCGCACATCTTCTATGTCCAGACCGGGGTACTGGTCTCGCGTGCGCTCGATAAACTGCATGGGGTCGGTCATCTGCTGCAGCTCGGCCACCTCGAACACCAGTTTCTTCGGCTCCTGCTGCCGGTCTTCGTCCTGCCCTGTCCACAGCGGCTTGGGGTTATATCGCCACTCGTCATGGTAGGGCTGGAGGGCATCGTAGACCATCTGACTGAAATTGGAGGGCAGGTTGGCACCGTAGTCAAAGCGGAAACGGATGTAGCCACGCTGACCCTCACTGACGAAGCGGCTCATGGCCTCGATGGCCTCATCGGCCGAGGTGAACGAGGAGCCATCGAGCGGCAGGACATAGAAATGGCGGAGCTCATCGACGCGCAGCTGGGTAATGCTGACCTTGCCCCCGTGGCCCGCCAGCTCAACCAGACTGACTGTATGGGGGTAGTTCTCGTCACAGCTCACGTGCAGGGCACTGCCGGAGTATCTGACCACGGGCGAGCGATATTCGGCCGTCGCCGCCATACAGTCATCCTGGTGGCCGATGGTCTGGGGCTTGTGGATATGACCCAGGGCGAGATAATCGAAGCCATTGCCAAAGGAGCTGGCATCCTGAGTCTTCAGCTTGCCGATCTCAAAGTCGTGGCCAGTGGCGTCAACGCCGGTCACAGCCTGGTGGGCCATGACGACGACGGGCAAGCCTCGGTCATTGTCTTCGGCCACCCTGTCGAGGATAGCCTGAATCGTCTGTCGGCGCTCACCTGTCATGTACGGCAAGGCCACGATGTAGCCACTCTCGAGCTTGATGATGTACTGATCCTGCCATGACGTGCCGTCAGGCGAAAGAAGACAATTAAAGGCCGGCGGCGTGCCGACCAGATAGGTGTTGGCCAGCTGCCAGACGGCATTGTCGGCCTGGATGCGCGAGGCTGAGTCGTGGTTGCCCGCCGTGATGACAATGGCCATCTGGGGACAGGCGCTATGCAGCCCTACGAAATAGTCGGTAAACGCCTTCTTCACTGCCGCCGACGGCTGCTGGATGTCAAACACGTCGCCGCTGACAAGCAACGCATCAGGGCGCTCCTTCCGGCACCATTGCTCGAGTTGCCGGAAGAAGCGCCCATGCTCGTCGCTTCGGTCATAGTTTTGGTAGATAACCTGTCCCAGATGCAGGTCGGCTGTATGCAGTATCTTCATCGCGCTGTAAATTGTGTGACAAAGATAGCAATAATTCGCCACAACGCTGCATCATATAACATTTATTAAGCTGAAATGACGTTTTTCAACGTCGCCGTAAAGCCCGAGGCGCATCCATTCATAAAGGCCAAAATAGGTAGTCCAACAGCACAGGAATAAACTTTTTCGCAAAAAATCGGCCAAATGTTTGGCGGTTCGGAAGAAAATGACTACCTTTGCACCCGCAATTCAGATGGTGCCCGTAGTTCAGTTGGTTAGAGCGTCAGATTGTGGTTCTGAATGTCGACGGTTCGAGTCCGT
>OCTX014562544.1_pt1 | contig 25069 bp, 14 predicted proteins | sample 1539691 | NCBI WGS metagenome assembly OCTX01 (sample SAMN02144231, study PRJEB22623) | gut metagenome | biome: sheep rumen | host: Ovis aries | place: New Zealand
TTTCTTCTAAACTGTGATGTATGTACATAATGAACCCCAGAAGTTTTTTGTCTAACTTCTGGGGTTCACTTCAATTTTGACACACCCTCTTTTTTCTGCTTTTATCAGCTTTTCTCTGTTTCCCAAGGTGTTATAAAAAACCACGGATTCCTCGTGTCTTTACTCAAAGCTGGCGGTCAGTGATTTTGAGTGAAATCCGTGGAATCCGTGGTTTTTTATTGATGTTGTACTATCTTGTGTGTAAAGAAAGTTTTTAATCTCTCACCACCAACTTCTTGCCGTTGACGATGTTGATGCCCTTCTGCATCTTGTCCAGGCTCACGCCCTGGATGTTGTAGATTGAGCGTTGACCATTGGTCATGGACGATTGACTGCTGAGCGAGTGGATGCTTGTGCCCGTGGTGATGGCGATGGGCAGCAGCTGGTTCTTGGTGGCATCGGTGTTCGAGGTGCCAACGAGAATGCCCGTTACGGTGACGTTTTCGTACTTCTGGCCTGCCTCAACGTCGCTGAGTTTGTGGAGCAGCTGGTTGGATGTGCTGATGCCGTTGCTGATGGTCAGCGTGGCGTCGCCCTGGGTGATGGTTCCGCTTTGGGTCTTGTCGTTGACAGTGGTGAACTCAATGTTGACGCCACTGATGCGCACCACCTTATTCAGGTTCTCGGGCACATTCAGTTCGCTGATGGTTCCTTCGAGAGCAGTGGGTTCGCTGAGATCGGCAAAGGTGAGTTCGCTGTATGGAGTGTCTTCGGTCTCCTTGATTTGCGGGTTGCCTGAAGCCTTGCGCTTGACGGCGTAGATGGTGCCGCTGAACTTGGTGTTCTCCTTGAGCTGGTTGTTGAGCGAGGTGTATTGCACCCATGCGCCGCCTGTGGCATCCTGAATCCATGCGGTAGAGAAACCGTCAGCCGAAATGCCTGTCACCTCAGCATCGGTGAGGGTCAACTTGGCGTAGGTGCCGTTTTCAAGGGCACTGAAGGCAGCCAGGTTGTCCAGTTCGGTGTAGCTGATGGGAGCAAGATCCTGGGTGTCGGTGGTCTTGTCGGCCAGGGTCACGACGATGGTGGTAATCTGTGGCGACTTGTTGTTGAGCATGCGCACACCCTCGGCATTGCCTTCCCATGTCTTGTCAGTGAAAGCGCCGCTCGACGGTGTGAGATTGAATTGTGTGTCCGCATTGATGTTGGTGAACTCAATCTTCGTGATGGCCTTTCCTTCGGGAGCGCTGAAGGTGAGTGTGGCGTACTCCATGAACATGGAGAGGATGGTTCCCTTGTCGGCGTTCTTATAGATGCGTGAGGGAGCCGAGCCACCTGTCACCTGCAGGCTGACACCGTCGCGGGTGAAGGTGTCGTTGACAATCCATCCGCTTTGGTCACCAATGGCCGTACCGATGGTGTGGAGTGTTTCGTCTGAGAAGTCGAAGGTGGCCTGCGAGGGCTGTGCGCCGGCAGCAACGACGGCCTCGTCAGAGATGGGCATGATATACCACCCGTTCATGTAGTAGATGACCACACCCGTGATTTGGTCGGCCTTCTCGGGCCATTCGAAATCGGCAGAGAGCACACCCATGTAGTCGCGGGCCTTCATGGTGTTGCCGTCAGCGTCGGTCAGGGTTTTGGTGTTGCCGCCGCTGATGCTCACGTTCTTCACCGTCACCAGCTTGGCGTAGGTGGCCTGAGTGCTGGCTTCGGCGATGGTCATTACGGTGCCATTCAGGGTGGTGGCAGCAGTCTCGAAGGTGTTGTCGGCGGTGGCCGTCATGTAGTGTTCAACGGCCACGGCGGGCTCGTTCACGAAGTCAATGTTGTTGTCGGTGGCTTTGGTGCCGATGATGTAGCCGTTGAGCACCGTGGCAGGCGTGAGCGTGATGCCCTTGATGACGGTGGCGCCGCTTTCATCTTCCACGTAATAAGCGCTCGAAAGGTCGTTGAATCCGTTGACGCGGGCATTGTTGAGCGTCAGTTTCACATTTTTGCCGTCCTCGGCCGCATTGAACTCGGCAATGTTGGCAGCCTCCAGGTCGAACGTTTCAACGGCGGGCTCCACGGTCTCGCTGTTCTTGTCGGCCAGCGTGACATCGAGCTTCAGGAACGACATCAGGGTCGATGCCGAAAATTTCACCTCGGTGGCGTTGCCTTCCCAGGTGTTGTCGGTGATGGCACCCGTGCTGGCTGTCATCTGGCTGAACGTCTTGCTTTTCATCGTGGCCTCGACCTTCACGACGGCCTTGCCCTCTGGAGCGCTAATCTTGAAGGCTCCGTTCTTATAGATGTTCAAGGATATGACGCCGCTGTTGTCCACCATGACAATGGCAGGATAGAAGGCTTCGCCCGTTTCGCCGGCCAGGGTCACTGCGTTGATGGTGGTGGGAGGCAATTCGCCGTCTGTGAAGTTGGCACCCTCGCCCACGGTCCAGTTGCCGTTGTTGTTCTGGAAGTCGAACGTGGCGTCGGCCGCAGCAGCACTTCCTCCGTTGCGAACCACCTTGATGAGTGTCACGTGGGCACCCGTACCTCCGTCTCGTCCCAGATAGAGCGCATCGGCATCCTCGGCGAGGGTGAACGACTCCTCTACGGGGTCAGCATCCGATTCGCGGGCGTTGATGAAGTCGGCGAAGGTGTGCAGTTTTTTGATTTTCTGCTCAGCATTTATCGTGAAGAGCACGGCTGTGGCGCGCTTGCCTTCGTTGTCAGGATTGCTCATGTCAATGCTGATGGCACCAGCAATGGTCACAACGTCGCCCTTTTTGAAACCACCCTCAAGCGTCAGGTTGATGGAGTTTTCGTTGTAAGCACCATCCTTCGTGTAGCCATTCTTTAGCGAGTAGCAGGCAACGGCGTCCGTGTTCTTATGGATTTTCACCGTTTTTTCTTCTGTTGTTCCGCTGGCTGCCGTACCGTCCTTCGCGGTCGGATAGTCTATCAGCGTTGTTTGCGCCGTCGCGCCAACGATGCATAAGAGCATCATCGATAATAGAGATAAAAGTTTCTTCATGTTCTTTGCGTTTTTGGTTATTATAAAGTTTTTGTTCATCTTGTTTGCGCGGCAAAATTACATAAAAACAGAGAGTCCTGCAATCGCAATTATTAGGTATTTTTCGGCGCGCAGAGGTGATACAAAACGAAAGAAACCTTTTTTAGCAAAGAAAAACATGATTGAGAAAAGCCACAAAGTCGTCGAAACTTCCAAAGGCGGTCGATGTGGCTGCAATGGTGAGTCCTGCCTCTTGGGCGCAACGTGTGGTGTAGGGGCCGTAGGAATAGATGGGCAGATGTACGGAAGTGCCCTCGTCGGCGGCAAAGCGGAGCAAACGCGCCAACACGTGGGCTTCGCCACCACTGGTAAGGGCGATGGCTTGGGGCTGTTCGCGCTCAACGAGGCGCAGCACGTCGGCATAAGAATTTTGTGGCAGGGCCACCGTCTGATAGCAGGCAACGCTCTCTATCTGCGCGTCCGTCTGCACCAGTGCGTCCATGAAGCGGGTGATGGTCGTTGGCACGGGCAATCCCTCAAACGCAGGCAGCAACACGGCAACTTTGCACATTGGGCTTTGAGCTTTGAACTCAGAAGTTTGGGTGAGCGCTCGGACAATGCCCATCAGGCTGGGCTCAGCATTTTGCAGGGCCGGCTCGACGTGGAGCAGCTGGCGCAGTGCGTCCTGATCTTTGCCGATGGCAACGAGTCGTGGACTGCCGGTGTTGGCCAAGGGGCTGCCCGCCAACATTTCGGCCAGCACACGTACGGCCATGCGGCTGGCACAGATGACGTAGTGGAACGTGTTGATGCGACGGAGGAAAGACTCCATGGCCGCAGGCTTTGCCATGCGCTCGGTGCGGATGAGCGGCACAAAGAGAGGGGTCAACTCGCGTTGTTGGCTGCTGCTGAAAGCCTCGCGAAGGCGGGCGTGGTAGGCTTCGGGCGATGTGATGAGGATTTTCATGGGCACAAATGTTTAGCTCCCCCATAGCGAATTTACCAGCGGGCAATCATCTGGTTGGGCTTGAACACACGGACGACGTAGAGCAGGCTCACCACGGCAATGGAGAGCTCGATGAGGAAGAGTCCGCGATAGTCGAGCCACTCGCCGACACCTCCCGAAATGAGCGAAATGAGTGTGGAACTGAAGTGAACCACCACCACTTGCACGGTGAAGTCGGTACCCTCGCGCCCTTCGCGCACACAGTCCATGGCTGTGGTATATACCACGATGGAGGCGAAGGCGTGGCACGTCTTGGCCAACAACAATCCACCCACAAGCAGGGGCAACACCGGTGTGGTGAACGTCAGGATGAGGAAATAAAGCGGTGCCGTGACAATAAGCACAGCCACCATGATGCGCGCCTTGTACATGCCCACACGACGGATGAGCAGATGGCCCACCCACGCCATGACGAACGACGTGGCGGTGCCCACCATGCCAAACCAAACGCCTATCTCCTTCATGTCGTAGCCCAAGTCAACCATCCATGGCCGCACGTTGGCTATAATGCCGATGATGCCCATGAAGTAGAGCAGCAGGAAGATGACGTGGGGGATGATTTGCTTGCGCGAGAAAAACCAGACGAAGTCCATGTATTTGGCGCGGTGCTTTTCGGAGTGTTCCTCGATGTGAATGTTGCGGTTGAACTGAAGCGGCAACACCATGAGCAGGGCGACGAGTCCCAAGAGTGGGAACACCACATTCCAGCCAAACTGGTGGAGCATGACGATGAACACACCACTGCCCAGAAAGGCCCCTGCATAGCGTCCCATGGACTGCATGCTGTTGACGGCGCTGTGGTCGCCCTTGGCAAAGGCTCTTACGGCCAACCCGTCGGTGGCGATGTCCTGAGTGGCCGAGGCGAACATGGCGATGAAGATGAGAACGAAGATGAAATAGACGTCCTTCGACACGTCGAAGAATCCTATGCTGACAATGCTCAGCGCATAGATGCTCTCCATCAGGAGTATGAAACGGCGGTAGTGGCCCAATCCTCTGCAGTGGCGGTCCACCATGGGCGACCAAAGGAACTTCATGATCCAGGGCAGGTGGAGCAGGTGGAGCAGTCCGATGGTGGCCAATCCGTAGTTGGCCTGCCGCATGGTCACTTGCATGGCAGTGGTGATGAACGTCGAGGGTATGAACTGGGCAATGTAGAGGCAGAAGAATGTGGCCAGGTTGATGTTCCTGACGTTGTTTATGTCGGGTTTGTTGGGTGTTGGCTGTTGTGTGTCGGTTGTCATGCGTTGTTTGATGGGTGTCAATGTAAAAAGAAAAATTTTTTAGCTTTGGGTTCTATCAGAAATTCACTTCTATGGTGGTGCCGAACATCAGCGGATTGCCACGCTGGGCATAGTTGCCCGTCGAAGACTTGAATCCGTAGGCCATGTAGCGCGTGTCGGTGAGGTTCTTGCCCCACAACTCCAGCGTGACGATGCCCTTGGTTACGGCGGCCTTGGCGTTGAGCAGGGCGTAGAAGTTTTGGCTCACCTTGTTGTCGTCGGCCCAGTAAATGCGCCCGAGTCCGCTCAGCCCCACGTTGACCATTAGTCGATCCAACCATCCGCAAGGCGAGAGCGTATAGTTGGCGTTGCACCCCAGCGTGTGGTTGGGCACCATGGGCAGCCGGTTGCCTGAGTAGTCGGTCGTTTCGCTCTTCTTGTAAGAAAGGAATCGCGCGTAGGTGTAACCGTAGTTCAGGTTCAGCTGCAAGCCTGTCAGGGGGCGCGCCGTGAGCATCAGCTCCACACCCTTGCTGTCGGTGTGGCCTGCGTTGGTGGTGATGTTGCCCGTGCCCACCACGGTGGCCGTTATTTGCATGTGGCGCCAGTCAATGTAGAACACGTCGGCAGTGAGGCTCAGCCTGCCGCCCATCATGTTGATGCGTGTGCCCAGCTCGTAGTTCCAGCTGTATTCGGGGTCGTAGGCGCGCTCCTCGTCGGTGGCAAACGACTTGTTGAAGCCTCCGGGGCGGTAGCCGCGCGTCACCGAGCAGTAGAACAGGTTGTCCTTGGTGGTGAGGTACTGAAGGGTGAACTTGGGCGTGAACTGACGGAAATTCTTGGAACTCTCAAACGTCGTGTGGCCCTCGACGGGAATGTCCATGACCTCGGCGTCGTTTTGTTTCAAGATTTTCCAGTTGTCGTACTTGGTCTCGGCATGCTCGTAGTCAAAGCGCAATCCCGCTGTGGCCGACAAACCGCGCCACAAGTTGTAGGAGCTCTGGTGGTAGAGGGCCAGCGAACTGGTGGGCACACAATAGTCGGTATGGTTGCACGAGGGGGGCTTGGCCGTATAGCTGTTGTTATCTGCAGTGCGGTCCACATGCTCCATCATGCCAAACGCGCCCACCACCCATTGGTAGCGGCCCTGGTGGTTGCTTTTCAGGGTGACCTCCTCCGAGAACATGTTCTGGTTGCGGTCGTTGATGACAAACGACTTGTCGGCCGTGGTGAAGTCCTGGTCGATGGCCTGGTGCGATTTGATGTACTGAAACGAAGTCTGACTGTTCAGGCTGATGCGCTCGCCGGTGTAGGTAATGCCCAAACCGCTGGTGCTTACCAGACGGCGGAACGAACTGGCGCGGTTGTAGCTGATGGGCTGCATTTCATTGGTTTCCACATCAACGGGGGCATACGGATAACCGCCCTGCTCGCTGTACTTGAAGTTGCTCGTGAGTTTCACCAACCAACTGTCGGCAGGCTTCCAGTAGAGTCCCACCCGTTCCTCCGTTTCGTCCATCTTGTCTATCTTCTCATTGAGGTGGCTGTTGGTGAAAACTCCGTTATTGTGGTGATAGAGTGCGCCGAAGGTGAATCCAAACTTGTCCGAGAGTTTGGTGTAGTTTGACACCTGTGTGCGCAAATCTCCATAGCGGCCATATCCTAGTCGGATGCGGGTGTTCTGATAGTCCAGCGGGTTGTGGGTGCTGATGTTGATGATGCCACCGATGGCGTTGCGCCCATAGAGCGTTCCTTGGGGGCCTCGCAGCACTTCCACGGAGGCGACATCGCCCAGGTCGGTGTCAAACGAGAGGGGCTCGTAGTAAGGCACCCCGTCAATGTAAAACCCCACGCCCGAGCCGTCAGACTTGCTGCCCACGCCACGCACATAAATGGGGCAGCTGGCGCGCGACCCATAGTTGGGCATGTAGAGGTTGGGCACAATGGCGGTCAGCTCCTTTATTCCTGTAATCTGCTGGTTGGCCAGTTGCCGAAACGAAAGGGCGGTGTACGACAGAGGCACCAGGTCGTTCTTGTTGGTCTTGAAGTCGCGCACCACCACTTCTTCCAACTCGTAGTGGTGGGCTATCGAGTCCGAGGCGTCAATGCCGCTTTCCAAGTTGTCATTGCCATGGTTGTCATTCCATCCGTTGGTTGTATCATGATCGATGCCAACGAAACTCAGAAGTGAAATAAGGAGGATGTTTAAAACCATTTTGCTATAAATTCATGTTCGTTTCTTTCTCAATGATTCGTTTCTCTCTCTTCAAAAGCATCGCTTTTTTCCGAAAGGCGGTGCAAAGTTAGCACTTCCTCTCCATTTCTGCAATCCCCATATATTTGGATTTTTCTTTTCCACCGTGATAAATCAACAAAAAGAGCAAAAATCCTCATTAAATAGGATTGCATATTTCATAAACATTGCATAACTTTGCACACACATTTTAACAGACATCGCAGCAAAGAAAGAAAAAAAACAATACCGACATGCACGACAATCCTTTCAGCGCACTCCTGCACCACGAGCCCCTCCAACGTCCACCCGTGTGGATGATGCGGCAGGCCGGGCGTGTGCTTCCACGCTACCGCGCCATCACACGCCAAACGCCTTTTCAGCGCATTTTGACCCTTCCACGGCTGGCCGCCGAGGTGACGCTCATGCCCATCGCCGACATGGGCATGGATGCCGCCATCCTCTTCAGCGACATCCTTGTGGTGCCCGAGGCTCTGGGCTTCGAGGTGGAGTGGACGGCCGAGGGTCCCATGTTTCCTCATCCACTCATCGCTGAGGACCATCCCACGGCGGGTCTGCACTTCGACATCACCCGTCTGGCAAACGTGGCCGACACGCTCGACGAGATTCAGCGGCAAAAGGACCAGTCAACGCCCGTCATCGGGTTCTGCGGCGGAGTGCTCACATGCCTGTGTTACATGTTGGCCGGGCGCGACAGAAGCCTGCAGTTCAGCACTGTGGCCCGCTACCTTTACACCCACCGTGAGGAAGCCTGCCGACTGCTCGACGTCATCACCAGTGCCACCGAACAGTACGTCCATCTGCAGGCAGCCCACGGCATTGACGCTTTCCAAATCTTCGAATCGTTCGCAGGCACCATTCCCGCCGCCCTCTATTCCTCGCTCGTCATGCCCTACACCCGTCGCATCACGGCTGCCGCCCGCTCTCACGGGCTCCCTGTTATCTTCTTCCCCAAGGGGATGGGAGTGGGGTTGAACTCACTCACCACGTCCGACTGCGACTTTGTGAGCATCGACTGGCAAACACCCCTCACCGCCGCCCGCAACATGGTGGATCCCCAACTGGGGCTGCAGGGCAACATGGACCCCCGCCTGCTCTTCGCCGAAAAACCGCTCATCGAGCAGCAACTCAAAACCTACATCCCCTTCTTCCGGCAGCATCCCCGGTGGATTCTCAATTTGGGCCACGGTCTCCATAAGGACACCCCGCTCGAAAACGTGCGTTTCGTCACCCATTGGGTGCGCAACGCCGACTGGCAATAGAAACCGCCCCAACTCTCCCCATCAGTTCTGCAAAGCCCCCAATCCAAAACCAAAAACATGAACCAAGAAATCATCAACAAATACAACGTCTCCACTCCCCGTTACACCAGCTATCCACCCGCCAACTACTTCAAGCCGATGACCGGTGAACAGCTGATCGAGGAAATCGGAAAATCCAACCAAGCCAAGAACAACAACATCTCGTTCTACATTCACATGCCCTTTTGCAGAAGGCTCTGCCACTATTGCGGTTGCAATTCCTACCCCATGGGGAGCAGCCAAACCGTAGCTGACTACCTCAAAGCCCTGCACCAGGAAATTGACCTCGTGGCCAGCCATCTGGCCAAGAACCGCCGCATCTCCCAAATCCACTATGGAGGCGGGTCGCCAACGGCCATGCCCACCCACGAGCTGAAAGCCCTCAACGACCATCTGCTCAGCCTTTTCCCCACCATCGACAAACCCGAGATTGCCATCGAGTGCCACCCCGGTTACCTCACACCCAGCCAGTGGGAAGAACTGCTCGACGCTCGGTTCAACCGCTTCAGCATTGGCGTACAAGACCTCCGCCCCGACGTGCTCAAGGCCGTCAATCGGCAGATGCCCCAAATCCCTCTTGCCGACATCTTCGCCATCCTCCGAAGCCGCGACCATGTGAGCATCAACATGGACTTCCTCTTCGGACTCCCCCTACAGACACCCGAGAGCTTCGCACAGACCATAGCCACGGCTTGCCAACTGCGTCCCGACCGGCTCGTCACTTTCTCCTACGGCCATGTGCCTTGGGTCTTTCCGCGTCAGAAAATATTGGAGAAGATGGGGCTGCCCCGCCCCGAGGAGAAGAACCGAATGTTCACCCTGGCTGCACAAACACTCCAAGCGGCTGGCTACAATCAGTTGGGCATGGACCATTTCGTGCTGCCCACAGACGAACTCTATCTCGCACGACAGCAGAAACTTCTGCGCCGCAACTTCCAAGGCTATTGCACACTGCGCACGACGGGCCAGGTGTATGCCTTCGGGGTGAGTGGCATCAGCCAACTCGACAGCGCCTATGCACAGAACGGCAAGGACATAGCTGCCTACATCGCTACCGTGGGTCAAGGAACCATGCCCACCGTCAGAGGCTATCGGCTCACCCAGAGCGAGAAGGTGGTGCGCGAGGTGGTGGAGTCGCTCATGTGCAACTACCACGTCGATTTCGACGCCGTGGCCCGCCAGTTGGGGCTCCATGACGGCAACGAGGTGAAGGCATGCTGCAACTATCCCGCCGACCAGCTCAACGACATGCAGAACGACGGCATCATCACACTGACCGACAATTCCATCACGCTGACCGACGAGCGGAGTCCCTTTGTGCGCAACGTTGCGGCCGCACTCGACCCCATGATGTGCAACACCACAAGACTCTTCTCAAAACCCATCTAGCCCCCCAAAAAAGCAGAAAATATGAACACAAAAGATATCGTCATCATTGGAGCCGGCATCACCGGGCTGACAACAGCCTTTTATGCCCAGAAAAACGGAAAGAACGTGTTGGTGGTTGAGCGCGACAATGCCGTAGGAGGCCAAATGCGCTCCCACCGAGTAGGCAACTATATTTTCGAAGCAGGGCCCAGCACAGGCGTCGTGTCCCATCCCGAGGTGGCTGAGCTGTTCGAAGCTCTCAAGGGCGACGTCGAAATGGACGTGGCGTTGCCCTCGTCCAAATGTCGCCTCATTTGGAAGGGCGACAGCTTCCATCCGCTGCCCTCAGGACTCAAGAGCGCCGTTACCACACCGCTCTTCACCCTCAAAGACAAGATTCGCATCCTGGGCGAACCTTGGCGCAAGCCAGGCACCGACCCCAACGAGAAAGTGGGCGACATGACCCGTCGGCGACTGGGAAAATCGTTTCTCGACTATGCAGTTGATCCTTTCCTCAGCGGCGTCTATGCCGGCGACCCCATGACCCTGCCCACGCGCACTGCCCTGCCGAAACTGTACAATCTCGAGCACCAATACGGCAGCTTCATTCGCGGCACCATCGCCAAGGCCAAGCTGCCCAAAACCGACCGCGACCGCAAGGCCACCAAACAGCTGTTTTCCGCCCGCGGCGGGTTCGGACAACTCACCACTGCACTGGCTCGTCGCATCGGCTACGAAAACATAGCCCTCTCCGCCACGGGGGCCAAGGTGGAGCCCGCCTCTGACGGACGGTTCTGTGTCAGTTATACCGATGCCGAAGGCAACCCGCAGCAAGTCATTGCGCCTAGGGTAGTCACCACCTGCGGAGCCTACGCCCTGCCGGCACTGTTGCCATTCGTTGAGAAAGCCGAGATGGACCACATCAGCAATCTCGTCTATGCACCCGTCATTCAGATTGGAGTGGGCATCAGCAACGTCGAGAACCACCATTACAAAGCTTTTGGAGCACTCATGCCCTCAAAGGAGAAAAAGGACGTGCTGGGCATACTCTTTCCGTCCGCATGTTTCTCGGGGCGGGCGCCCCAAGCTGGCGAAACGCTAGCCTTCTTCATTGGCGGTGTGCGCCATCCTGAAATGCTCGAGTGGACCGACGATCAATTTGTCCATTTGGTGGACCAGAGCATCCACTCCCTGCTGAAGTATCCCGCAAGCGTCACAATCGACCAAATGCGCATCTTCCGCCATCGACATGCCATTCCACAGTATCAGGAGACGTCCGACCAACGCTATGCCACCATCGAAACCCTACAGCGACGCTATCCGGGTCTTGTCATTGCCGGCAATCTGCGCGACGGCATTGGCATGGGCGACCGCATCCGTCAGGGCACCCTTATCGGAAGCAGCGCAGAATGAAGCGAATGGTGAACGACAGATGGTTCACACTCTTGTGAATCATTGTCCAATCAGTATCTTCTTGCCGTTGAGGATGTAGATGCCTCGGGGCAACTTTGAGTCACCGGCTGTTCCTCTTTTTATGCGCTGTCCGTTGAGGTTGCAGAGGGTATTGGGCTGCATGATGCCCTTGGCGTCGTGTTGAACACTCAGTTGGGCAACGCCCGACTGGTTGTTGAGCTTCTGCACTTTGGGGCTGGCCCAAATCTCAATCCATCCCACACTGTTGGCGTAGGGGATGCTTTGTGCCACTACGGCATACATCTTCTGGGCATTGTTCTCTTCGTTCGAGAGGGGGTACTCTGTGGTGCTGCCGTCGCTCCAGGGGCTCCAGAAAGTCATGCCGACGATGGCCGACGCATCGGCGTTCTCGGCGAGCAGATAGATGTAGCGGTGCCCTTCGCTGTTCTCTGCCCAATAGAAGAATCCTTTTTCAAGGTAGTTTTCGCGGGGTTCGAGAAACTCCTTGGGGCTGACTGGTTGCTGCGGGTCGAGCACCCATCCCAGCCGGTGCTTGCCCTCGGCGTTTTCTTCGACTAGGATGCGCCAGTTGGCTGGGTATTCGGTGCCGGTGCGGTTGTAGAGGCAGTCGGCATGGCAGTCGAGGCCTTTGCCGTCGGCCGACGGGGTGGCTGTAAAGGAAATGATGTCGGTGCCGGCAGAATAGATGCCGGGGGCCACTTCTACTCCGTTGTTGGCAGCGGTGAACTGCCAGTTGCCAGCGAGTTTTTCCACAAGGTTTTGTGCGCTGAGTTGGCTGCATGCCAGAAGGGCTGGCAAGAGAAAAATAAGTTTTTTCATTGTTGAATTGGTTTTACAATTATACTATTAAGTTTCTAGGAGTTCAAGGAGTTTCAAGGAGTTTCAAGGAGTTCAAGGAGTTTCAAGAAGTTCAAGGAGTTTCAAGAAGTTCAAGGAGTTTCAACTTCTTGTTTACTTAACATGCGAAAGGACTCAGAGTGAAGACTATTGTCTTGTAACTTCTTGCAACTCCTTGAACTCCTTGCAACTTCTTATTTGCATTGTTACCCCCTCAGAACGTGCATCCTATGACCAGTTGCAGCTGCGTGCGGTCGCATCCGAGACTTTCGTTGTAAGTCAGGTTGGCTTTGCGGTGGCTGCCACTGAGGGTAACGTGGGGTTTGAGCTGTGTGTTGGGCAGTAGGAAGGTGTAGCCCACGGAGGCCCTGATGGTGTACTGTGGCGACGTGAGGTACTGGTATTCGCGCCACAGAAAGGCTGTTCCGCCTACGCTCGTGGTAGGTTGGGCTGTTGCCGCCTGCTGGGTGAAGGCATAGTCGCGGTAGGGGGCGCCGTCGCCTTTCTGGAAGGAACCGCCTATGGAGAATGCCCATACGGCGCGTCTGACTGGCAAGTGGCGCGTTGCATCCATACTCAGTGCATTGACGCAGAGGCGTTGCCAACGCAAGAAGGGATAGAGATAGGCTGTTTGTTCGCGCAGTGTGCGTTGCCAGTGGGCGCGGAATGTCCATGTGGGGAGCAGGTCGCGCACACCGAGATGGGCGATGGCGGCGACATTCCATTGGTGCCATGTCTTCGTGGCCGTCTCCACAGGGTCGTAGTACTCGTAGTAGGTGGCTCCGTTGGCGTTTGTCAGCTCGCGGTAGGTTTCGGCGTCGTTGTTGAGCTGCTCGCGCGAGTAGGCGATGTCAAGATGGTATCTGGCACGGCGGTAACGGTAGGTAAAACGCGCGCTTGCATCCAGTTGGTCGCGCTCGTGGCGGGTGTAGGTGATGGTATAGGGCGAACGGCGGCCATAGTAGCCCGTGGCATGGTTCAGCGCGACGCAGGCAAATAGCGAAAGAGCCTTGGAATCGGTCTCCAACTGCCGTTGGGGAGCTTGGCTTGCCGCCCCTTGGGGAGTGTGCAGGTCCATTTGCAGGGAAGCTCCGTGCCCTTGCTCAAAGAGGGGCATTTCGCGCGACATGTCGGTGAATCCCAGATTGCCGAACTGCTCGGTGCGTCCCATGAAGGCGGCGTAGTCGATGAGCGTCTTATACACTTTCTCGCTTTTTCCATAGGTGCCAAACTGCAGACTCTCTGTGTTGCGGTGGTAGATGTAGTTGGCTCCTGCGCTGAGCCATGATGTCAGCGGGGCGAATGCACCGGCAGTGAGGCGCAGGTCCATGAGCTTGTTCTTGTGGCGCAGGTCTTTGTATTTGGCATAGTTGGCGGCGGTGTAGTCTATTTGTGCGCCGAGTGCCAGCTGGCGCCACACGCTGATGCCCATGCCGCCCGAAAGGCTGTAGGTGTCGCGATGTTTTTTGCCTGCCCTGGTGAGTGAGTCTTCAACCAGGTTGAAGGGCTTTCGCTCGGGGTTGATGAAGGCGGAACCGGTCATGTCCTTGCCCGTCCAGTTGTCGTAGCTGATGGAACCGAAGGCAACGGCACGGCTGTTGAGCCTGTAGAACGCTTCGATGCCGGCGGTTGCCTGCACTGCGTGGGGCGCGTCGTAGTAGTTGGTGTGACCTCCCTTCTGTATGTTGAGCCGCATCTCGGCTTGGGCGATGCTGCCGGTAGCCAAGGTAGTGAGTGCGGCTGCATTGCCACTGGTGAGCCACGGGTTGTCGTGCTTGGCGTACTGGTAGTCGCGAAGCAGCAGCGTGTCCTGAGCCATGGTTGCGAGGCTCAAGCCACAGGCAAGGAGGGTGTAGGTTAGTCTCTTAATGAGCATTTTTGGCGTTCGTGGAAGTCGCTGGTCGAATTGTTGGTGTCCTGATAGATGATGTGTGCCCCGTTCTTTGCCGATGCTTCGGCATCAATGCCGCTGGGGTCGGTAGAGGTTTCCACGCCCAGGGCGTAGCCATAAACCAGTTTGCCTTGGTTTTCGGGCAGCGCCTCGGTGGCCGCCTTGTCAACGTTGCGATAGAGCGAGTGGCCCTGGTAGTTGGTAAGCCATACGTAACCTGCATCGACGTCGGCGGTGAGTCGCTTGACGCTGGTGTCCTTGTAGCCGGCCGAAAACACTTCTAGGGCATCTACAATCCATTCGTTGGGCACCTTCACACAGGCCCATATCTGGTTGCCAATGTTGCCACCGTCGTACCACTGGTTGGCTGTGTCTGTGGCATAGAGGGCTGGCTGGAGGTTGTGGGTCTGGAACACCACCAGGGCGGGAGCCGACACGCTGAGCGCCCATCCGTTGCCTTGTCCCAGTTCGACGGCCTTGAGGTAATGCGACGTGGGGATGACGCTTGCCGGGGTGGGGTAGTAGCTGGTGTGGGTGTAGCCACTCTCGGGGTCGTACATGCAGTAATAGCTGGAGTTGGCGTAGTTCACCGATTGGCTGACGGTTTGTGTGTTGTCGATGGCACCGTGGACATTGATGACCACTTGTGAGTAGGGCTCCATCTCGAGCGCCTGGGGGAAGTACCAGATGCCGTGCCAAACGGGAATGAAGCCTTCGGATTCATAGGTGAGTTGGCCGTTGGCGTCGTAGTTCTTGTTTTGCGTGTGTCCGTTGGCTGGCGATCCTTCGCCGATGCAGAGGTTGCTGAGCGAGGCATGCTGGCTGCTGTTGTTGTAGAGGATGATGCACTTGTCGTACTGGAACTTGGTTACGCCGTCGTCCATCATGCATCCGCCGTTGTAGAGCTCCTTCACAATGACTTGGCTGGTCTTGACGCTCTTCATCTGGATGTTGATGGTGGCGGTGTCGTCTTTCTTCACCGTTATCAAGCCCGAAGTGCCATTGAAGCTGTAAGCAATGCCTTCTTGGGCGTAGCCACCGCTGGCACTGGCTTCGTAGATGCCCGGTGTGACCTTGAAGGTGGCCTGGCCCCGCTCGTCGGAGGTGGCATTGAACAGACTGTTGGTGGAAGTGTTGCGCAGCTGCACCTGAAAGCCCGAGGGGTTGCCCTCGATGCCTGTCAGGCTGATGACCACCTGCCCCATGGACAGCTCCTCCACTCCTGAGGGCAGGTTGGGGCCGTCGTCGCCTGCACTGCAGGCTGCAAGACACAGACAGAGTGTGGCTGCGATGACCATTGACAGCAGTCCATTGACAAATGACAATCGTGACTTGTTTAATCTGAAACGTCTCATCATGATTCTTTTATGGTTTACAGTTTATGGTTTACAGTTTATGGTTTACAGTTTACAGTTGTTATGGCCATCCGAGACTTCATTTTTACAATTTCACTCTCAGCGATAGCCCATAGTAGAAACTGGGAATGAAACTGCTTGCGAAAAGCGACGTGTCGAGGTCGGTCTGCGATGAGTGTACGGTCTTCATATTGTTGAAGAAGTTGTTGGCGTAGAACGACAGGCTGACTTGGCTGCCTATTTCCTTGGTGACGCTGAGGTTGGCCGAGTAGTAGCTGCTGATGCGGTTGGGGTTCATCACGTAGGGGTAGTTGGCTCTTACCACCAGTTTAGACAGGTCGCTGAACAGCGTGGGGTCGTTGTCTTTGGCCCAGAGAAACTTTTCGGCAAAGGGGATGCGCTCGTCAGGGTTTTCCCATGTGGAGTAGTATTCGGGATAGACGGCCACATACTGGTTTTCGCCGTTTCCGTCGTAGGGCTGTCCGGTATAGCTGCTCTTGTCGGCGAGCACGATGCCGCGCGGGGCGTCTTCCAACTCACTGAGCGAGCGTTGGTAGCTGTAGAGCGAACTCTCCAAACGCAGAGCCACGATGAGCCTTATTTTGGGGATGTGGGTGGTGATGGTGGCGTTGAGGTTGAGGTGTTTGGACAGTGAGCCATTGGCAACCGATGCACTGGCCGACATGCCCGCCGAGGTGACGTTGCTGCCCCGGTAGTAGCCCACATATTGGTAGGGCTGTCCGTCGCTCATGGTGGCGTTGGCATTGGGGATGTCGGCAAACAGGTCACTGTCGATGCCCCGGTAGTAATAGTAGTTGCCGTCAATGCGGAGCGCAGTGTGCAGGGGTTTGAACTGTGCAAAGTCGATGATCCACTCCAGTCCGTAGCGGTCGAGGGGCGAGGCGTTGACATACTTCTGGTTGGTAAGGTAGGTGTGGCGGGTGTTGCCGTCGAGTGTCACGGCGGGGTGTTGGCCCGTTGCGTCGCTCACGCTCACAATGCCTGTCTGCCGGTGGATGTCGTAGATGCGGTCGGCCAGGGCAATGGCCACCCCGTTGAGTGCAGCGGGCGGTGTGTAGAGATAGGCAAAGGGGCTGTAAACGGCCGTGGCCATGTAGGGGTTGTGGGTGCGGTGGCGAAAGGCCGTGAGTGACACCTTGGTGCCCTTGATGTCAAGGTCAATCCCCATGTCGGTTTGCAGTGTGTATTGCCACTTCAGTTGGGGATTGTAGATGGCTGACGAAGGGTGGGTGTAATAGGCGTAGAACGACGTGTTGGTGCTGGTGCTGGGCGAACTGAAGGCCAGCATGTCGCGGTAGGATGGAGCGGGGTAGAGCACCTGGAAGGAGGGCAGTTTGACCGACTTGCCCCATCCTGCATGAAGACTGAGTTCGCCGACCCATCGGTTCGCCTGTTCGCGCCAGAACACGTAGCGGCTGTTGAAACGGGGCGACAGACTGCTCACGGTGCCGTAGTCCGACCCGCTGATGAGGGTGATGTCGTCGCGCAGTCCGGCTGTCAGTTCGAGGGTGGAGAGCTGGCCGGTGGGCAGACTGAGTTTCTCTTCGGCGTAGAGGGCCAGGTTGTTCATTGTGGGCAGTTCATCGTAGCGGTATTCGCGCCAGGTGGGTGCCAACTCAAGTCGCTCATAGTAGGTGCCGCGTCCGTTGTTGCGGCTGCCAGAGTATTGGGCGCCCACCATCATCCGGTTGCGCAGTGTGCCGAAGCGGCGCGACCATTTGGCCTTCAGCCGCAACGAGTAGTTGAGCGGTTTGCTGTCGGTGTAGCTGCGCACGTGCCAGTAGCCCGTGGGGCTGAGAACGATGCCTCCGCCCTTGGCGCTAGCCCCCTCCGACTCCCCCTGGGGGGATGAGAGGGGGGGCTGGGATGGGAGAGAGGCCCCGGGGACAGCCATGCAGTAGCCCTCTTCGGTGGTGTGGATGTATGGCTGTGTGGATGCGCTGCTGTTGTGGGCATAGCGTTCCGTCTTCTTGTCGGCAACCGACAGCGCTCCGCTTATCGACACGTTGGTCAGCCACGGTTTGTTGAGCAGCCAGTTCAATTCGATGTGGGTGCGCAGCACGTTGTCGCGCGCCTTGGTGTAGTCGTCCAGCTCCTCGTCGGGGTCGGCCTCCGAGTTGTAACCACCCAGGTTGGCCGTGAAACCCACGTTGAGTGTGAGAGGCATGGATTGACCCATCAGCACGTTCATGTAGTTGAGCGAGAGGATGTTGCGCTGGTAGGCCGTGTGGGGCGAGGCAGCGTCGGCAAACGAGTTGGCATGCTCGATCGATGCGTTGAGCACCCCCCTGTGGTGTCCCAGGTCAAAACCCTTGTTCAGGGCTATCTGGCGCGTGTGATGGTTGATGCTGCCTTCCACTATGAACGGGGTCTTGCCCTTCATCGTGTTCACCTTGACCACGCCGTTGCTCAGGTCGCCGTATTCCACCGACGGGATGCCCGTCACTATTTCCACGCTTTCCACGTTCGACACCCCCACCGTGCGCGTACTGGCGGCCATGGTTTCGGTGGGCGAGGCGTTGTTGTCAATGCGGATGCCGTCCACCTCGATGGCCGTTCCAAACGAAGCGTTGCCCCGCTCGCCGCTGCCACTGCGCAGCGCCAACCGTTCGTCGTTCATGAGCGAAGGGTTGATGGTCTTGCCGCCGGGCAACAGGGTCGAGATGTCTCCGATGTTGATGATTTGTTGGTTTTCCAGAGCAGTCTTGTCAATGGTATAGGAAGAGGTGGCCTCGCCGGTCTTGCGCTTTGCCAGCACGGTCACTTCGTCGAGTTTGAGGCTCTCCTGTCTCAGCGCAATGCGCAGGGGAGACATCGTGGGCGACACCTCTACGCTCACCACCTCAGTCCTGTAGCCCAGACACTGTATGGTAATCACGGTGCGGCCCGGGGGCACATTCTTGATGCCGAAGCGCCCCTGGGCGTCGCTGATGGCCCATTGGCCGCCCTCTTTCACCAGTATGCTGGCATATTCAACGGGCTGCCGACTGTCGGCGTCGGTCACGAAGCCGCTCACCGCCACTTGCTGTGCAGCGGCTGTCAACGCGCATTCCAGCAGCACCAACAGCACCACTGCAACCCTGAATCGATGATAAAGTAGATTCTTCATTATGTTTAAAGCGGTGCAAAAGTACGCAAATCCCCTCGTTCATCCAATACCTACAAATAGGTATTTCGCTGGCCTGACGGGCAAAAAGTTGTTTTCTTGTGCTTTTTTTCTGTCCGATTAACGTTATCTTTGCACCACAAAAACATTCAGACACATGATGAAACGACACATTCTGCTTTCAGCACTCTTCACGGCCATGGCTGCCACAGCCGTGGCCCAAACCCTGCCGCTGGACCCGGCAGTGAGAACTGGAAAACTCAAAAACGGCATGACCTACTACCTCCGCCACAACGCCAAGGAGGCCGGTCTGGCCGATTTCTACATCGCCCAGCGCGTGGGATCCATTCAGGAAGAACCGCGCCAGCGCGGATTGGCCCACTTCCTGGAGCACATGGCCTTCAACGGCACCAAAAATTTCCCCGGCAAGGGCAACCGCCTGGGCATCGTGCCTTGGTGCGAAACCATCGGCGTGAAGTTTGGAGCCAACCTCAATGCCTACACCTCGGTTGAGCAAACCGTCTATCACATAGGGTCGGCACCCCTCAAGCGCGAAGGCATCATTGACTCGTGCCTGCTCGTGCTGCACGACTGGAGCCACTACCTGTTGCTCGAGGATGCCGAAATCGACAAGGAGCGTGGAGTCATTCACGAAGAATGGCGCACACGCCGTGCCGGACGGGCCGTGTCGCGGCTCATGGAGCAGGCAATGCCCAAAGTGTACAAAGGCACCAAATACGAAGATTGCATGCCCATAGGCTCCATGGACATTGTCGATCATTTCCCCTATCAGGATTTGCGCGACTACTATCACAAGTGGTACCGCCCCGACTTGCAGGCCATCATCGTGGTGGGCGACATCGACGTCAACCGCATGGAGCAGAAGGTGAAGAAACTCTTCTCGGCCATTCCCCTGCCCAAGAACCGCGCCGAGCGCATCTACTATCCCGTCAACGACAACGACACCATGATCGTTGACATCGAGAAAGACACCGAGCAGCCCATCGTCCTCTGCCACCTCTACCAGAAACGCGATGCCACCCCCGACAGCCAAAAGAACCAAGAGAGCTACCTCCGTGCCGACTATGCCGACCGGCTGGTGAGCAACATGCTCAACGACCGGCTGGCTGAACTGCGCCAGCAGCCCGTTCCGCCCTTCCAGAGCGCCACGGCCCGCGCGTCGGAGTTCTTCCTGAGCCGCACCAAGGAGGCTTTCTCGCTGAGCGTCAGTTGCAGACAGGACAACATCCTGGGTGGCATCATTGCTGCCGTGGGCGTGGCCGAACGGGCCCGTCAGCACGGATTCACACAGGCCGAACTCGAGCGGGCCAAGAAACTCTATCTCAACACCGCCGAACGGCGCTACAACCAGCGCAATGACTATCGCAACTCCCACTACGTGAGCCAGTGTGTCAGCCATTTCCTCAATGCCGAACCCCTCCTTTCGGCCGAACAGGACATGCAACTGGCCCGCAAGTTCTACGACGAAGTAACCCTCGACGAGGTCAACAAGGCCGCACGAGAGCTCATTACCGACCGCAATCAGGTGGCCATCATGTATGCCCCCGACAAAGAGGATTTCCCCCTGCCCACCGAAAAACAGATAGAAGAGGTGATCCTCGCTGCCCAGGCTATCAGTTACGCCCCGACACCCCAAACCCAACTGCAAGGCCCCACGCTGACACAATATGTGGACAGCCTGCTGAGTGCAGCACCCACAGCTGAAACCCAACGGGGCGCCATCGTCAGCGAGCGCGCCTTCGGCAACAATGGCTTCCGCGAGCTGACACTCTCCAACGGCATGAAAGTATATGTCAAGAAAACCGACTACAGCGCCGATGCCGTGACGTTCAACATCAAGGCCGACGGGGGAACCTCTGTCTATGCCGATGCCGACATCCCCAACTTCAGCCTGCTCACCAGCGCCGTCACCGAGGCTGGCATTGGCCCCTACGACGCCACCACCCTGCGCCGCATGCTCGCGGGCAAGTCGGTGCGCATCAGCCCGTCGGTGGATGCCGAGCAGCAGGCTGTCAGCGGCACCTCGTCAGTGAAGGACATGGAGACATGGCTCCAGCTGGCCCACCTCTACTTCACCCAGCCGCGTCGCGACACCACCGCCTATCAGGCGCTCGTCAGCCGCACACAAGCCTTCCTGGCCAACCGCAACGCCTCGCCACGCGTCGATTACAACGACTCCATCAAGGCCATCCTCTATCAGCACCACCCGCGCATGGAACCCGTCACCCAGCAGACTCTGCTCAAGGCCAACTACGACCGCATCCTGCAAATCTACCGCGAGCGGTTCAGCGACGCATCAAACTTCAAGGCTGTCATCATCGGCAACTACGACGAACAACAGCTGCGCCAGGCCATCTGCCGCTATCTGGCCACGCTGCCATCCACCCATAAAAACGAGCAGACCAACCGCTCCAACCTGCCCAAGATGGCAGGTGGCAAAGCCGTACACAGGTTCACCAAGAAAATGGCGACACCACTGGCCAACGTCAGCATCTACTATACTGCCGACTTGCCTTTCTCGCCCCAAACCGACCTGCAGCTTGACTTCCTCAAACGCGCACTCTCCATTGCCTACACCGACTCGGTGCGCGAGGAGAAGGGAGGAACCTACGGTGTGAGCGTTGATTTCAACCTCGAAAAAACGGAGCAGCCCAACGCCATGTTGCGCATCTCTTACAACGCCGACCCGCAGCGCTACGAAGAACTGAACCCCATCATCTACCAGCAGCTGAAGTACATGGCCGAGCACGGACCAGCTGCCTCCACAATGAAGAAAATCAAGGAGTATCTCGTCAAACAGTACGACCAGGTGCGCATCACCAACGACTACTGGAGCTACATCGCATGGCATGAGATTGACGATGAGGCGGACTTCGATCGCAACTACTGCCAAATGGTCAACGACATGCAGGCGGCCGACGTGCAGCGCATAGCCCGTCAGCTTTTAGACTCCAACCGCTGCATAGAGGTGACAATGCTGTCAGAATAGTTTTTTCATAGCAAGGCTTTCAACATAGAGACACAAAGCTACGGAGAAAAATTGGCAAAAGCCAAGCTCCGCAGCTTTGTGTTTTTTTGTAAGTCGTTTTTTATCAATAAACAACCATCCGTTTGTTCCACTATTTTTATAGTTTGAAACGTATTCCTAATTTGTATTAGACCTTAATGTATAAACATGTGCTATTTTATCAGGAACTACCCATCTTCCTCCCCATTGAACATGGGCTGCATCGTCTTCTAAATCTAGGGTACCTTTTTTATCAGTATAATTGTATTTGGTAAAGCTTGCATCTAAATAGCTTGCTTCACTTTCTCCTTGCCAATTATAATACTTATAATCTTTGATTCCAAAGTATTTCTTTCCTTCTCCATCTCCTACCTAATCTACTGTATAACCAACAGTGTCTCCCCATTGGAAATAAAGTCCAGGGTCAGTTTCTGATGTTGCACCTAGGTTCATCGTCGCCCATTTAACTCCTCCAATTTCTACATAAGGGTGTCCATTGGCTGGGTCTGGATTATAATAAATCTGATTGTCGTCTTTTACATAACTGACGTTGGGTAATATTGCCCCCCCTATGTACTACTGGTACTGAGGATCTGTTTCAAAGTTTTTTAAGTATTTCATAGTTGTTTAATATAAATATTGGTTAATGTATTGTTCTCATTGCCAGGACAATAGCTTCTCCTACGAGTGCGAGATTGGCAAGGAGATAATTAAGGTATATCCTTGTTTTTTTCTATTGTATCTTTAAAACTTCCTGATGCAAACACAAGAGGTATCCCAATTGCACATAGCAATAGTACTATTCCTATAGGCCACAAAAAGAATAATTCCCACCAGTGTTCTCCCTCCAAAAACGGACTAATCAGAAGTATTACTCCAAAGAATATTCCTCCAAGCCAAATTGCAAAAATTGCAATCGGTGCAACATTCTTTTCTAAAAAAGAATCTATTAGATTAATTAATTGATCTTTCATAATAAAAATATTGTTAATATGTATTTCCGAGTATGTATTTTGTCAAATAATTCTACGCTTCTGGTGATAGTTTGTTTTCAGAGACTGTAATAAAGGGTTTGCCCAACTTGTCTAATATTCCTGCTTGTGATGTTTTTCCTCCGAGGTATTTCCATTTACTCTAATCCGCTATTTAATAGTTTTTTTATTAATTTATGGGTTCAAACCAAATGTCTTCTGGATGTTGTCCATATATGAAATGAACTACATTACAAAGCCAAATATCCTTATGAAGAAAACGACCATGATTCATAACTTCATAAGTTCCTCCCAATTCATCATGTTTAACAAGATGTAAATGATACATATCAGGAGTTTCTTCTATACTAACATTTAAAGTTACATATAAACCATCAGTTGTCAATAAATCCAATAGTTTATCTGCACCATCAACCATTTCAAGGTCTTCCTGGTCGCCATCATACTCAGGCAGAACTACAAACCATCTGCCATCTTCCCATTTTTCGAATGTTAATTTCATATCACCAATGATACTTATTAATAACTTGCCTAAAAATCGGTTCATCAGAGATAGAGGCAAAAAGAAGCATGCTGGCTCGAACTTTTATGGTGTCGCTGCCGAAGATGGCATAAACGGAGTGTTCATTGTCGAGTATGGCTCTGGTTGCTTCTATGAGTCTTTCTCGAAGAATGGGATGAGCAATGTAAGCGTAGGCTTCTTCTCTGCCGTCGATTCCGTAGAACTTGGAGAGTTCGGAATGGCCTAATGCTTTCATTTGTGGGAAGACATACCATATCCAATGGGTCTGCTTGTGTCCGTTACGGATTTCCTGTAATGCTGTCTGATAATCAGGCATGTTGTCGTATAGTCCACCTGATTCTTGTGCATTGAGGAATCGTTGTAGATAGAATTGTTTCATTTCATTAATTCTAATTTATTTAATAGTTCTTTTGCTTTTTCGGAATAAGGTGAAAATAGTTTACAATGTTCTTTTAATAAAAATAGCGAATGTTCTTTAAATATTTTATCAGATAAAATGCTCAATACATGATTAATTTTTTCTTCGTAATGATTTTCAGAAGATTCTGGAATTTGAGATAATCGACCTAAAGCATTTATTACATCTATACTAAGAGCATTTCTATCAGCATATTTAGTTTCTTTTGTTACTGGAAAAAAGTAATTAATTGTTCTATCATCAAATGGAAGATAAAGGTCTTCTTCGAAGTCTGACATAAAACAATCATAGTTACACATAAATCCAGTATTTTGAAACTCTTTTTGACACTTCCACAATTCCTCAAAAAATTTTTTTTTCTTCATATTTACTAATTATATTCTGAATTACCAATAAAATATGTTCCGAGTAACGGAATAGTCGGAATTAATGCTCGATAATAACCTTTTCCAGGAATAAAATCCCCATTATTTCCTCTGAGAGCTTTAACACCAGTTTTTGGACCAAATATTATCCAATCTCCTTCAAGCTAATTTCTCTAGTAGTTCTTTTACTTTTCATTCCAGTGATATTTTTCAATTATTCTGTTCCAAAGATTTTCATTTTCTCCGATACAATGTTCATTTATTTTTCTAAATTCTTTACCTCCTTCTGTTAGATTATTTGGATCAAATGCTTTTGCATAAATATGAACTGCATTCTTTAAATAATCTATCATTTCATTAGTGAAAAACTCATAGATGTTATTACTCTCTAATTCTAATGCCGCGGCATCGAAATCACATGGGTGTTCTCTTAATAGTTTATTTATATTTTCAAAAGAATCTATTATTCCTCCATATTTCTTTAATGAGGGATAATTTATTCTTAATTCTTGAAAACTATAATTTTTAAGAGGATAACTATAAGGATCAAAAAAATAAGATGTATAAATCATTTAATTTTTTTATTATTTAGACGAACAATATTATAATTAGTTACAGACTTAATTGTGAAATTTCGTTAATTTCCCTCCGGAGCGTGTGATATTGCTTTCGTATATATATCATACTCAAAACGATTGTAGATTTTACTCAATTCTTATTGCAATTTTACTCAAATCTTGATGCAAAATTACTCAATTCTCTCGAATTGACAAAATAAAGCAATCAGAAAATCAATAAAATCCATTTTACTTTATCTTTTTACCATTTTCAATTGTCAGTGTCATTGACAACTTTGTGATTTGACACACTTTTCATCTATAGTATAGAGTCAACCAGCAAGTGCAAGTAGGCTGCAAAATTAGGCATAATGTTTGAAAAATGCCTCATTTGGTGTGAGGAAATTTAGTTT
>OCTX012186921.1_pt1 | contig 25065 bp, 21 predicted proteins | sample 1539691 | NCBI WGS metagenome assembly OCTX01 (sample SAMN02144231, study PRJEB22623) | gut metagenome | biome: sheep rumen | host: Ovis aries | place: New Zealand
GGACAAGTGGAAGAAATCAGGATGGAGTTTGATGCTGATCCGGACAGGATCCGCGAGGAGTGTTTTAAACTGACCGGTATCGATGTAGCTGATTCAGTGACCAAAGCAAGGGAGAAGAGTGCATGATTGGAATTGATATGAGTGATGTAAAAAAGATGATCCTCAAATATGGATATGACAAGCAGCGCATGGGAACCAGGACAACATCGGCAAAAGTGGCGTGTCAGGGCTGCGGAGAAGAGATCAGGTCCGACGATGACCTGACTGATGTCCAGTATGTCATCAGCAAGCGCAAGACATTCACAGCATTCCACGGAAAGTGTTTTGGGAAAGTATGGGACAGCAAGATAAGATTACATGGAACGGAAACAGCCGAATCTTCAAGACCTACGTCAAAGGCCGCGGCAAAAGGCCGGCGGAAAAGGTCAAAGGCCGTGACCACATAAATACCTTTCAGGAAGTCTGCGATGAGGAGTGCTTCGGCGGGATACTGAATCCTGAGTACATCGACATTAGTTTTGACAGCAAGGAAATGTACGAAGCATTGTTGGATATGGCAGAGGCAAACGAGTGGCGCTGTCTCTGCCTACCATCCACCAAGGGCGGTCACACATACTGGAAGAAGTCCGGGAACAGGGCGCTGAAGAACAGCGCCGCTGATCAGAAGCTGGCGGTGGGACTGGTGGCGGACATCCATGCCGGCAGTACATACATCCCGCTGAAGGTCGAAGGTGTCTGCAGGTTCCCGCCTGATTATGACAAACATCCTGACGAGGATTATGACGAAGTCCCTCCGGAGCTCCTGCCGGTGGACACCGGAATAAAACTCTGGCGGATGTCTGACGGAGCAGGCCGGAACGATACACTGTATAAATACATCCTCGTATTACAGGGACTCAGGCTCACGCAGAAGAGGATCCGGCGCGTGATCAGCAACGCGAACAAGTATGTCCTCGCTGATCCGCTGCCGAGGTCGGAGCTGGATGTGATACTCAGGGACGAAGCATTCCAGAAACCAGTGTTCTTCGAAGGCCAGAAGTTCCTCTTTGATGAGTTCGCACGCTGGCTCGTGAAGGAGTGCAGGGTGGTCCGCATCTATGACCAGCTGCACATCTACAAAGACGGAGTGTATATCTCCGGCAATGCCGACATCGAACGGGCCATGATACAGGAGATACCTTCACTGAGGGAAGCCCAGCGCAAGGAAGTCATCAAGTATATGCTCCTGATCGCAGATGAGATGAGACCGGCAGATGCCAGGTATATCGCATTTAACAATGGCATCCTGGACATTATCGAGGACCAGCTCCTGCCGTTCTCGCCTGACATGGCCGTGACCAACAGGATACCATGGGACTATGACAAGGACGCAGAGTGTGATCTGGTTGACAGGGTGTTTAATAACATCGCCTGTCAGGATCCTGATATCCGTGCTCTCCTGGAGGAGTGCATCGGTTACTGTTTCTTCCGGAGGAACGAGCTCCGCAAGGCATTCATTTTAACCGGCAATAAACGGGGTGGCAAGAGTACATACCTGGACTGCATCAAAGCCATCCTCGGAGACGGGAATATCTCAGCACTCGACCTGTCAGAGATCGGCGACAGGTTCAACACTTCCATGATGTTCGGCAAGCTCGCCAACATCGGCGATGATATCGGAGATGAGTTCCTCAAGGGAAGTCAGGTGTCGATCTTCAAGAAGGTCGTGGCCGGCAACCGCATCAAGGCAGAATACAAAGGTGTCACGCCATTCGAATACAATCCCTACATCAAGCTGCTGTTCTCCGCCAACGAGATTCCCAGGATGAGGGACAGGGGCGGGGCTGTGCTGGACCGTCTCATCATCATCCCCTTCAATGCCGAGTTTGACAAATCTGATCCTGATTATGATCCCTTCCTGAAATACAAACTCATTGAGCAGGAACCGGTCCAGTACATGATCAGACTGGGAGTGCAGGGACTTCGGAGGATCCTGGAAGGCAACAGGGGATTCACGAAGAGCACACAGGTACAGCAGCAGCTTGACGAATATAACGAGGCAAACAATCCGATACTCGGATTCATCAAAGACACAGATGTTGAGGTGGACATCATCAACTGCCCGACCCGGGATGTCTACAGAAGATACACAGTCTTCTGTAATGAGAATGGATTTACTCCGGTAGGTAACAAGGTGTTTGTCAGACAGATCAATCTGTTACTCGGGTTGGTGTCACGGCAGATCAGGGATGGAAATAAAAGGATTCAGGTGTTTGACAAAGAGTAAATGTCAGATTGTTGTCAGATTGTTGTCAGATTTAAAAAGCCCTGAGAGCCAGTATTTATAAGGGTTGTCAGATTGTCAGATTGAAAATGCAAAGTTCTTTTAATTAGGTTAATCAATTATATAGAGATATATAAAAAGAATAATTATATAGTAGTGGCACTTTTTAATCTGACAATCTGACAATCCAGTATCTATAAGGGTTTCAGCCGTTTTTTAATCTGACAAACATTCTGACAAATATGCTGACAGCAAGGAGATAAGATGACAGCTAAAGAAAAGCAAAGGGAAGCAGCAATATATCTGTCCAGGTATCTGATTGCAAAATCAGAAGTCAAAGACATCGGAATCCGTATCGATCGCGTGCGCAATGAGATGATGAGTATCAAGGGTATTAACTATGAAAATGGTGACATGCCCAAACAGCGGAACCGAACAGGGGATCTGTCTGACTACGTTGCCAGGGTGGATGACTTAATAAGGGAATGGAGTAATGCACAGACCAAAGCAATAGAACTCATGCATGAGATATCAGATATCATTAATACTGTTGATCATTATCAGGCACGTCGTGTGCTGATGCTTCATTTCATCGACGGGCATAAGTATGAGAAGGTTGCAGAAATCATGGATTGTGACGTGAGTACTGTCTATAGATGGAGAAGAACCGGATTAAAAAAGATTACTATAAATAGTCAGTAAATTTTTATCAAGTGTTGTCATGTGTTGTTATGTGCCATGTTTTACCACTGATGCATCTGATAAAATGATAAAGTCGACAGCCAGGGAGAACAGGGACTCCTTGGCTGTTCTTGTTTTTCATTCAATGTCTCTCCTAAGTCGGGGCAGGTCAGTCGGCCTGTCCCTTTGTTCGTGGCTATGACAACAGATGAGATAAAGACACTGATACAGAGCGGTGACCTGTGGAAGTTCTACAAGTCCAGAGAGTGGAGGAAGCTGAAGACACAGGTGCTCAAGGATAATCACTATGAATGTGCAGAGTGCAAGAGGCAGGGGATCATCACACGCTATGACGCTGGCGAGGATGGTAGCAGGAGGCTGCTGTCTACAGTCCACCATGTATGTCGTGTGCGCGATCATCCAGAGCTCGCACTGAGTCGACGGTACAAGGATTACGAGACCGGAGAGATGAAAGAGAACCTCATACCTGTATGCAAGGCATGCCACAACAAATTGCATCCGGAGAAGTTCAGGGGCAGGAAGAAGGAAGGATACACAAACGAGGAAAAATGGTGATACCCCCGGGACCCCTATACCCCTAATTTTTTGGGGGGCGCTGACAACGGGTGGGGGACAAGACAAAAGATATTTTCACGCGCACGTGAGGGGGTGGTCTTAATGGTGACTGCGGAAAAGATCAGGAAGACAAAAGCATACAGATCCATCAAGGCGTCACTCCTGGAACAGCTGGAACGCGGCGGAAATGACGTTCCTCACTTCAAGGATCTGGTCGAAGACTACATGAAAATGTACGTCATAAAGGAAATGGCAGCAGCTGACATTGCTGCGCGCGGGACATTTGTGGAGTGGAGCAACTCAGAGACACAGTACGGCTCCAAGAAGAATGACTCTGTTGATCAGGTCCTGAAGACCAATGCCCAGATGCTCAAGCTCCTCGATATGCTCGGAATAAAACCTGATGCGGGCTTAGGAGATGACGACGAAGAGTTATAAATTCCCGCCTGAAGTCCAGGAATGGATCGATATTGTCGAGCAGGATAAGTTCAAGTGCTGTGAGGAGCAGCATCTCCTTGTGGAGCATGTGCGGCACTGCTTTGAGACTGAGGCGATCCACATCGATGAGGACCAGCTGAAGCATTACATGCATCTGTGTGATGCTTATCTTCCGTTTCCTCTGTTTCCCTGGCAAAAGTTTTCCATCGCTCTGCATGACTGCACCTACTGGGATGATACCGGACAGCCGAGATGGCCGGATTTGTTCTGTATGCTGGGACGAGGAGCCGGCAAGGATGGCACGATCGCAACAGAGAGCTTCCTCCTGACCAGTCCGTACAACGGGATCCGCGAGTATGATGTGGATATCTGTGCGAATAACGAGGAGCAGGCAGTCAGGCCAGCGCAGGACCTGATCGGATTCTTCGAAGTTCCTTCCATCACGAAGAAGATCAAGCGGTTCTATCACTGGACAAAGGAAAAGATCACCTGCATCAAGACCAGGTCGGTCATAAAAGGTCGCACCAACAGCCCGAAAGGGAAAGACGGCCTGCGTTCAGGCATAGTTATATTCAATGAGATCCACCAGTATCCGAACTATGACAACATCAACGTCTTTACCACTGGTCTCGGAAAGAAGAAACATCCTCGCAGGTCCTATTACACGACAAACGGAGATGTCCGCGAGGGTCCGCTTGATGACATCCTGGCTGATGGTGAGGATATTCTGAGGACCGGAGTTGATGACAATGGCCTGCTGCCATTCATCTGCAAGCTGGACGACAAAGAGGAAGTACATGACGAATCCAACTGGCCGAAGGCGAACCCTTCCCTTCCGTACTTGCCCGATCTGCTCCTGGAGATCCGGAAGGAATACAGGGAATGGAAAAAGAACCCTGACCGCCTGCCGGCATTCATGTCGAAGAGGATGAACCTCCCGGAGAGTGCAAAGGAATCGGCTGTAGCTGACTGGGAAGCAATCGCGGCCACAAAGCAGGATATCCCGAACCTCAAAGGATGGAGCTGCACAGTCGGCATCGACTACATGAAGACTACAGACTGGGCGGCGGTAAACTTCCATTTCAAGCAGGGAGACCAGCGCTATGACATCAATAAGGCGTGGATCTGCAGCGCATCAGCCGATATCCCGCGCCTCAAATGCCCGTGGCGCGAGTGGATCAAGAAGCCTGACATGCTGGAATACGTCGATGATGTAGAGATACATCCCTCTGTCATAGCAAATTACATTCTCGAGATGGGTAAGGTCTATAACATCAACATGGTGTGCATTGACTCATACAGATATTCCCTGCTGTCAGATGCCCTGGCTAAAGTCGGCATCAGTAAAGACCACGGAAATCTGATGTTGGTAAAGCAGACGGACATCATCAAGGTGGTTCCGGTAATTGACCACTGCTTTTTACACAGGTATTTCCATTGGGGAGACAATCCGGTCCTCCGGTGGGCTACAAATAACACAAAAACAATCCGATATGGCAGGGACGTGGGAGCCGATAAAGGCTCCTTTGTTTATGCAAAGATCGAGGCGAAGAGTAGAAAAACAGACCCGTTTATGGCTCTGGTCGCTTCGATGTGCGCAGAAGACAGGATAAAAGAACGGCCCAAACTGACCAAAGTCGGCGTAATCACATTTTAGAAAGGGGGTGAGCGCGTGAAATGGCATGGCTAAGCGACTTTTTAGAGTCCCTGTTCCCGACAACAACTGAAACCTATGGAGCGAAGGCGTCAACCGTGGTGATCGATATCCCCGCAGACCTCTACTACAAAGAACTCGCGATCTATACCGCTTCATCCCTGATCAGCAATGGGATAAGCCGGTCTGAAATCCGCGTGTTCAAGAAGGGTCTGCCGATTAAGGACACAGACTACTACCTGCTTAATGTCAGTCCGAACCGGAATGAGACGTCTTCTGTATTCTGGCACAAGATCATCAACAAAGTCATCCGCTATGGAGAGGCTCTTGCGGTCGAGATCAACGGCTGTCTGTACTGCGCTGATTCATACGTCAGGGAATGGGAGCGCCCGATACTCGGAGATGTATACAGCGGTGTCCAGATCGGCAATTTTACATTCAACCGTCGCTTTAATTGGGACGATGTATATGTATTCCGGCTCGATGACATCCATGTGAGACGGCTGATCGACGGGATGTATGACCAGTATGGCAAGATACTGACAGCTGCTGCCAAGAAGCTGAAGATGTCCAACAGCCAGAAATACAAGCTCCATATCGACGGAGTGAAGGCCGGAGACGAAGACTTCAACAGGGAATTTGAAAATTATATCAAATCCCAGCTGAAGACATACATGGAGTCCGAAAATGCTGTGTATCCGGAGTTTGACGGTTACAAGCTGGAGGGCGATCCGGTCTATGGTCAGTCGCAAGGTGATTCGGGCAATTTCCTGGAACTGAAAAAGGACCTGTTTTCAACTGTGGCAGGGGCTTTCCACATCCCGGAATCCATGATGACCGGCAATATCACAGCAATGGACGAGATCGTCGGCAGTTTCCTGACATTCGGCGTTGACCCGTATGCTGACATGATCACAGAGGCGCTCAACAAGCGCGCCGGTATGGAGAACTATGCAGCCGGCAATTATTACCAGGTGGACACGAGTAAGATCATCCACAGGGATATCTTCTCTGTATCTGCAGATGTATCAAACCTGATCAGCTCCGGAGTCAAGTGTATCGATGAGGTCCGCGAGATGCTGGGTGATGCCCCGCTTGATACAGACTGGAGCCGTAAGCACTTTATCACAAAGAACTTCGAAGAGATCGAGAGGTTTCTTAAAAATCCAGAGGAAGGAGGTGGAAATGAGTGAGTAAGAGATTTTACCAGATCGCGACATCCGGCAGGACCGCAGACATCAATATCTACGGAAACATCACCGCAGACGCTGATATCATCAACGCTGTGTTTGATGCGGATGTTGGCGGAGTGTCATCCAAAGGAATTGTGCAGGAGATCGCCGACCTCGATGTGGACACGATCAATGTTTATATCAATTCCTACGGCGGTGAAGTCGCCGAGGCGCTTGCGATCTACTCGGCACTGAAGCGTCACAGCGCATCCATACACACTTACTGCGATGGTTTTGCCTGCTCTGCAGCGACCATCGTTTTTTGTGCCGGTGATGTCCGGACCATGGGAAGCATCGCTCTCCTGATGATCCATAACTGCATGAGTTATCTGGGATACGCCAACAGTAACGAGATGCGCAAGGCCGCCGAGGACAATGACAAGATCAACCAGTCGAGCATCAATGCTTACCTGGCTGTGACTAATCTGTCCGAGGATAAGATCCGTGAGCTGATGGATGATGCCACATGGCTGACTGCCCAGGAATGTCTGCAGTATGGGTTTGCGACAGATATCGCAGAACAGGAAGAAGATGGCACAGCACAGCAGTCTGCGTTCGGCATGATCCGCGAGGCGGTCCTGAACAATGGCGTCCTGCATGAGTCGGAAGGCCTCACACGGATCGATCAGAAACTCGACAGGCTCCTGAGGGCACTGCAGGCCGAGGACGAGGATGAAGATCCGGATCCCGATGAAGATGAAGACGACATCGAACCGGAGGAGGATCCGAACGATGACGACGATGAAGAAACTGTCAACAAAGCAAAGGAATTTTTCAACAAACTGTTTTCATAAGGAGGAAAACAATATGCTCAAGAAAAACAGCATGATCGCAGAGGCTTCCGCAGCCATGCAGGCCGCATTCACTTCCAAAGATTCCACTCCCGAAGCTGTCCAGGCTGCATTTGATCAGTTTGGTCAGGCGATCGCTGCTACCATCCAGGCAGATTATGAGTCTGCAAATGGCGACAGAACCATTCTGGCACAGCGCGGATTCCGCCAGCTGACCGCTGAGGAGACAAGATATTACCAGGCGGTTATCGAAGCTGGCAAATCCGACAACCCGAAGCAGGTCTATGCCGGTCTCATGGATGAGAAGGTAATGCCCCAGACCATCATCGAAGATGTTTACCGTGACCTTATCCAGGAGCACCCTCTGCTCGCAAGGATCAATTTCCAGTCTGTCGCATACCTGACCAGATGGATCCTCAATGATCACTCCGTACAGACTGCAGTCTGGGGTGAGATCAACAGCCAGATCACTCAGGAGATCACTTCCGCATTCCGCGTCATCGAACTGACCCAGTGCAAGCTGAGTGCATACGCTGTCATCGAGAGAGACATGCTCGACCTCGGCCCTCAGTTCCTGGATAACTACATCCGCACATTTCTCAAAGAGTCCCTGGCTGTCGGCCTCGAGAATGCCATCGTTTCCGGCAACGGCCACAATGCACCGATCGGCCTTGACCGCGACATTCATCAGGGTGTTTCTGTCAACAGCTCCACCGGTTATCCTCAGAAGACTGCTGTTCAGATCACTTCCTTCATGCCCAAGGAGTACGGCACTGTCCTCCAGAATCTGGCAGAGACCGAAGTTTGGTATACTGCCGACGCTACCGGCAATATCACTCCTGCATCTACGGCTGCAAACACAGACGGATCCGCAAAGAGCGGCTACACCAAGCACGGCGGCAATCTGAGGACCTTCGATGAAGTCACCCTCATCTGCAACCAGAAGGACTACCTCGGCAAGGTCATGCCGGCAACCACTGTCCTCAATGCCATGGGCACATTCACCGGCAATATCTTCCCGTTCCCTACCGAAGTCATCCGCTGCAATGCGATCGAGACTGGCAAGGCTATCCTCTGCCTGCCCGAAGAGTATTTCTTTGGCCTTGGCAGCAGCAAGGAAGGCACTCTTGAATTCTCCGATGACTTCAAGTTCCTGGAAGACAAGAGGACTTTCAAAATCAAGATGTACGGCATGGGCAAGGCATGGGATGACACCGTTGCTATCCTGCTTGACATCTCCGATCTGGAAGAGGCTTATGTCTACGTCAAGGCAGCAGACGTCAACGTGACTACAGAAGTTACGACCGGCGGAGAAGGCTGATCGACATTGAAAGGAGCTGACCATGCTTGATAGTAACAACATGCCGGTGGCGGCAATAGACCTCGTGAAACGGCATCTGCATATCACATGGTCAGACGAAGACACCGACAGCAAGATCATCGAGATGATGTGTGATGCAGAGGTGGCGCTGAACCATAAACTCGGCGCCACCATCGATTACTTCCAGCCCGGGCAGGAAAGGCAGCTGTATAAAAACTACTGCCTGTATGCCTGGAATGACTGCCTTGAGCAGTTCGATGAAGCATACAGAGCCGAGATCCTGCAGATCCGGCACAAGTATGAAGTCGCAGCGCACAGGGAGGATGCCGGATGAAATCTAAGTTTTCGACATACAACCAGGGCATCCTCTGGATCTGCGAGACCAGCAATGAAGCGTCCAGCTTCAACGCTCCCCGGAATCCCACGGCAAGCAACGATATGACAAAGATCCAGAAGTTGGATTTTGAAAAGGTATCGATACGGGAACAGGACAAGGACTTCGCTGAATCCAAAGACAAGACCCTCACCATGAAGGTGAAGACCAGGTATCACGCATCAGCCACCACCGACAGACAGGTCCTGATCGGGAAAGACCTGTATGATATTTTCTACGTCGATCCTGATACGGCAGAAAAAGAGATGTACCTGTATCTCGAGAAAGTGAGGACACTGACATGAACAGTGTACTGGACAGGATAAAAGACACACTGACTTCACTGTGCTCTGAAAATGATATCCCTATGAAGGGCGTCTGGTATGGAGCATGCAGGGAAAAGAAACTCGACTTCTGGAATTATTTTGTTTTCAACCGCCTCAAAACGACAAAAAACAATACATCCCGGATGGATTATCAGACGTTCTATCAGGTGCATATCATCCATGAAGACTTCATCCCGGAGGGATATGTCGAGAAGGTGATCGAGGCTCTTTGCCAGAAAGACGAATCCGGGACCAAGCTCAGGCCGACCAGTGATGATGTGACTTATGATTACACATTCAAGGGTAACACCGGAATGGTAGTCGAGATTGCACACATAACCCTGTACCATCCCGAAAAGAGGTGCTGATATGTCAGAATGGTTCGCCCTGGAGGCTGACGCGCTCGATGACCTGACCTCGATGATGGAGCAGTACGGAGCAGGGGCCGGGCAGATTGTTGACGACATCCTGCACAATCAGGGCGCCCAGCTGATCAAGGACCGCATTGCGCCACTGATCCCGAGCTCCGGACGCACCTGGAAGGGCAAAGGCAGGTCCGCATCTGCAGCCATGCCGGCATCCTTCCAGCAGGATAACGCTCCGCAGTCAGTCACGATTGCCGCAAGAAATAAATATCACTATCTGTACTTCCCGGATGATGGCTCGAACACGGTCCGTCATGCCGGGAATCAGCAGTTTATGAGGCGGGGCGCGGAAGATGCGTCCGCTGAAATAATCGACCTCTGTCTCGGGAAACTGACAGAGAATTTTTAAAGGAGGATAAAAATGCCCAAGACATCCGCAGATGTGTACAGCATGTTTGAGTGCGACCAGTTGGCCCTCAAAGTGGCTGGTGATAATGAATACACAAGAGATGACTGTGTCGGCAAGATCACGATCGAGCGTGAGACCAAGACCGTGACCAAGAAATGCCGCGGAGTCACCAAGAAGAGAAAGACAAAACCCACCGGCAACGGCACGATCACCGTGAGCCTGCACATCAAGCTCGCACTCTATCGCAAGATCAATGCGATGACAAACAATGGCCTGCAGCCCGGCGTATACGGGTTTTCCAATACGGAGTCTATTATGCCGGAGCTTGCTCTCACAGCCAGAGTACTGGACGAGGATGACGAGCCTATGTTCCTTGGTTTCCCTCGGTGCAAGGTCGAGGAGATCAATTCCACCGAGATCGAGAACGGCAGTGAGGAAGTGGCAGAGGTCGAGATGAAGCTCTCTTATATGCCTGATGATAACGGCATCGGAGAATATCAGGCACTTGCCGCCGAACTGACTGGTAATGTCCTGACAAAAGACAACTGGATGACCAAGTTCAGCAGCGAGAAAGCCAAGAATGAAACCACTGAAACCACTGAAACCACTGAAACCACAGAAGGCACTGAAGAGACAACACCCTGACAAAGGAGGTGAGCGGTAGTTGGCAATTTATAAGATCACAATGGAGGATGGTACGCAGGAAAATGTGACGCTGAGCATGGGAGCACTCGCAGATCTTTCACGCAGACAGCCCGAGATTTATCAGCGCTACTGCTCTCTGTATAAAATCCTCGGCACCGGTCAGGATGTGGATGAGCTCGAGATGGCTGAACTGATCTACATCGCATACCGCGCCGCCAACAGCGGACGCGATGACTGCATGGACCTGAATACTTTCTTGAATACGATGACCGATAACCGTGAGGAGATTGGAAAGGTATTCATGCAGATCTTCGGAATGCAGGAAAAAAAACAGGGTTTCGTTCCGCCTTCCGCAAGGCCACGCGGGAAAAAACGCGGGCGGCGGTAAAGGTTCCCGATTTCCCACTTGAAACAATCGCAGACTATTACACATATTACTGCCTCATCATTGGCATCCCGGACAGTACCTTCTGGGAGTCAGATGAGGCTTTTTTAGAATCAGTCGCCGCGGATAAAACCGCTTATGACGGCTGGTTAGCATACGCGCAGAGGAAGGAGGTGGAAGCTCATGCCAAACGCTAAGAATGAAGCAAAGATAAAATTTACTGCCGAGACCAGTGAATTTACATCTGCTATACAGTCCGCCAACTCGGAAATGTCCACCCTGCGCGCGGAGATGCGGCTCGCCGAAGCGGAATTCAAGAATACCGGCGATGCTGCCGAATACCAAAAGACAAAGACAGAGATCCTCGAGGCACAGTTGCAGTCTAATGCCGATAAACAGGAAGCCCTGACTCAGAAGCTGGAAGCGGCAAAAGCCATCTATGGAGAAGATTCCGAAGAAGTCGCCAAGCTGGAAAGAGCCCTCATCAATGCACAGACCGAAGAGCAGAAGCTGACCAGCGAACTGAATGACACCAATTCAGGACTTGATCAGCAGAAAACGGCTGCAGAGGAAGCCGGATCCAGCGTTGATGCAATGGCAGAGATCCTTGTCAATGCCGGCATCGCTGACAAACTCGCGGAGATCGGACAGGCGGCCTATGACATGGCTGCGGAGTTTGATGATGCTTCTGCCGCCATCGTTGAAGGAACAGGGGCATCCGGAGAAGCTCTTGATGACCTGAACGAGTCTGCACAAGGTGCGTTTGGAGCTCTGGCAAACTCTGACGGGAGTATTAACGCTGTTGCCAACACACTGGCTGAATTAAAAACTCGCTTTGGTCTGAGCGGAGACGCTGCGCAGGAAGCGACAGTAAAGTTTGAAAACTTTGCCGACCACACCGGCACAGACGGAGTCAAGGCTGTCGATTCCATAGCAGATGTCATGCACAGATGGGGTATGGACATCGATGACCTTGACCCTCTGCTGGATGACCTGACCACAGCAAACCAGTCCTGTCAGATGTCTGTCGATGATCTGACGGGATACCTGGCATCGAACAGCACGCAGTTCCAGGAGCTGGGTTACTCATCTGATGAAGCCCTTGCAATGCTCATCAGCCTGTCAGACGGTGGCGCTAATGTTTCCACTGTCATGTCCGGTCTGACAAAAGGCATCGCAAATCTGTCCGGCGAGACGGATGATGTCCCCGGAGCATTCCAGGCAGCTGTCGAAGCGATAAAGAATTCCGGATCAGTATCCGAAGCCCTGCAGCAGCAGGTCGGAGATACCGGAAAGACAGTAGAGGAAGTTTTCGGCAAGAAGGCCGCCCAGGAGCTGGCGACCAACATCCAGAACGGCTCCTTCGCGATTAATGAATGGACCAGCGCACTGCAGACCAATGATGGAGCACTGCAGTCTACCACTGAGAACGCTACAACAATGTCTGACTCCTGGCAGCAGGCTGTCAACAATGTGCAGATGGCTCTCATGTCCACATTCGCACCGGCCATCCAGTCTGTAGTCACAGCGGTCTCCGGAGTCGTCACGCAGGTCGCACAGTTCGTGCAGCAGTCACCAATGGCACAGGCAATGATCGTCGGTATTGCAACTGCTCTGGGTATCCTCGCGGCGGCGCTGGGTATATCTGCCATCATAACGGTGGTCACAAAAGCATTCGCCCTGCTCAATACAACGATGCTGGCAAACCCGGTCTTCCTCGTGGTCGCAGCCATAGCCGCACTGGTCGCCGGCCTGATCTATGCATGGAATAACTGTGAGACATTCCGCAATACCGTAACAGCTGTTTTTAATGCAGTCCGCACGTTCGTGGTCAATGCTGTAACGACCATGCAGAAAAAGATCACGGAAATTTTTAACAAGATCCGCACGACGATAACCAATATCACAAACGGCATCCGCACGAAAGTGACCTCAATCTGGTCCGGAATCCGCACTGCTACGACAAATACTTGGAACAATATCAAGTCTGGTATACAAAACGCGATTACCGGAGCTCGAAATATAGTAACTAATGTCACAACTGCTATAAAGTCGAAGGTGTCATCTGTCTGGTCCGGAATCCGTTCCGCAACCTCATCAGCCTGGAATTTTATTAAGTCGGCTATAACTAATCCGATATCAGCGGCGCGCTCTACCGTGACAAGTATTTTTACATCTATAAAGGATAAGATTAAAAGTACCATGGACGGAGCCAAGAATGCCGTCTCAAATGCGATCAGCGCGATCAAGTCCAAGTTCCATTTTTCCTGGAGTTTGCCAAAACTCAAACTGCCGCATATCAGCATAAGCGGAAAGTTTTCCATCAATCCTCCGTCAGTCCCGCACTTCTCCATCAGCTGGCATGAACTCGGTGCCATCTTCAGCAAGGCGACATTGATCCCGACACTTGGAGGCGTACATGGCGTAGGAGAAGCAGGACCGGAGGCCGTGAGCCCGATCAGCACCCTGCAGGACTATGTAGGGCAGTCAGTGCGGGAGAATGTCCCGACCATCGACTATGACCGTCTGGGCGCCAGTGTAGCACGCGCATGCGCCGGTATGGACATTCGCATGGAACTCAATCGCAGAGAGCTCGGAAGAGTCGTCCGGGAGGTGGTTTGATGACACTGTATTACGAGTGCTCTGATGGCACGATCATCAATTTCATAAGCGACACCATCTCTCCGGAAGAGCCGGAGACACTGCTCCGGAACGAGTGGAATTATTCCACCATTTCCGGAGTCGGTGGGATTGCCCGCATCAAAAGGTTTTACAAGGATGCGCAGGAATCCGAATTGAAACTGCAGATACTTGCGGACAATGCAGAGCAGTACAACGACCTCATGAGGGAGATGCACAGGTGTTTTGAGCGGGATGTCCGCACACTGCAGCCGGGAAAGATATGGTGGAACGATTTCTATAAAGAGATTTTTGTCGTAGAAGCTGAATATGAGGAGTTTGAGGAACTGATGGAGTCGGTCGTCAAGAAGATCGGCATCCTGTCCGTGAGCCCTTACTGGACGCGGAAGCATGCTTTTACATATTCCGCAATGGTGGAAGTTACAGGAACCCTCGACTATCCCTTTGACTATGGCTTTGACTTTGGCACTGGTTATGACTATGACAGGGCTGACGTTGTCGAATTTCTCGACAATACCACAGTCTACGACAGCAACTTCGAACTCATCTTTTACGGTCCATGTGATAATCCACAGGTCGTTATAGGCGGGCATTATTACACGCTGTACACAGACCTTGCTACCGGTGAATATGCCACAGTCAACAGCCGGTCAAAGAAGATCAGGAAGTTTAGCAACAACGGAGCAGTGGAGAACATCTTTCACACCCGCGACAAGAGCAGCTACATTTTCGAGAAGATCCCGAGCGGGGTGATCCCTGTGAACAAAGCCCAGACGCTGGGCGTCGACATTGTCCTGTATGACGAGAGAGGAGAGCCGGAATGGATTTGATCTACACCAATGCTTCCGGCGTCGACCAGGGCGTCCTGGAAGCCTACGATCTCGATATGGCTTTCGGCAAGGACGAGAACAATTTCGAATGTACCGTAGACAGCAGCGATCACTGCTGTGAGCCAGGCTCAAAGATATACGCGGTCGGGGAAGAATACGGAGGCGTAGTCGACTCCATCGCTGTTGATACAGAGAGCGAGCAGATCACCTACAAGGGCCGCACCTGGCACGGTGTGCTCGAGGGCAAAGTTATCTGCCCGGAAGAGGGACAGGATTATCTGGTCCTGTCCGGCGAGGCTAATCAGGTCCTCGCCCAGCTCATCCCGATGATAGATTCAGAGGACATTTTCCAGGCGTCCACAGCTGACAGCGGGATCGAGATACACGCCTATCAGATGCCCAGATACGTCTACGCATACACCGGCATCCGGGGAATGCTCAAGGCGGCAGGGGGCAAGCTGCACATAGAATGGAACGGCTCTCACGTAGAGCTGTCTGTCCTCCCTGCTATGGATTACTCACAGGATGAGGAATTTGACGCATCACAGACTACCTTTTCCCTGGAACAGCAGTACAATCCCGTCAATCACCTGATCTGCCTCGGCCAGGGGGACCTTGCGGACCGTGCGGTCATACATGTTTTTTGCGACGAAAATGGCGGAGTACAGCCCTACGCCACAACTGAAACACCGATACAGGACAGTGATTATATCCTTGACACATCACAGCAGGTGCTTTTCGGCATTGATGAGGTCATGGAAAAACTGGATTATCCCTCCGCTGAGACAGTGATCAATTATGACCAGCTGACTTCACGGCCCGATGACTGGTCGACGGAATGCACCAAGTACTTCCGGAAGGACACAGAGGGCGACGCGGTCAGCTACAAGGCCGTGGACTGGGTTACAATCGAATATTTAGTGCAGAGGATTCAGCCTTATGACTGGTCTGTTAATTTTGCCAGTTATTATACCAGATCGGAGGACAACTACTCCGCGGTGACCGGCGTCACAGCCTACACCCTCCAGACGGTAAAGCCCTCTGACTGGGCAAGTAAATATGCCGACTACTTCCGCAAAAACGGAAACAGCTACGTTGCGGTCGCTCCTGTCGTGACAGAGAGATATATCGCACAGAGTAAACAGCCCAAAGACTGGTGGACTAATTACAAGGCATATTATTACTTCTACTCCGACGGAGTGACGACGGAGTACAAGGAGACGGACGGTATCAATTACAACGTCTACAACCTGCAGACCAGACAGCCTACTGACTGGGCGGACCAGTATTCCAGCTACTACCGCAAATCCACGGCGGCAGAGTTCAAAAAGGAATCGTGGAAGACATACCGTCAGGTCGAGGCTGTCACGAAGAAGACCACCAACGCCAAAGGCCAGACGGTCACCACGCAGGTTGCTCCCAAGTGGAAGGCGCGTAAATATTACACTGCTCAGCAGAAGGAGAAGGCACCCGCATGGAATGCCGTGACGCGCTACACCTACAGCCGCACGGAATCAGCTCCCACATGGGCGGCTAATACTTTTTACACCAAAGTGGAAAACAGCGCTCCTGCATGGGCGGCGAGTACCTACTACACCAAAGTCGATCAGAAAGTCGCTCCTCCGTTCGGCTCAGAGCAATTCTTCCGGGCGGTGGAGGATCACTATGCGACACTGATCGAGAGTGCCCTGGAACGCATCGAGGAAGCACACGAGTCCTCCCCGATGGAGATCTCCCTGGAAGAATCAGACACGGTCTACGACATCGGCGACATCGTCGGTGTCCTTGAGCCGACTTCCGGCATCAGCGCCACACAGGAGATCGTCAAGAAGGTAATCAGGATCAATAACGACGATATAAAAATCACTTACGAGGTTAAATAAATGGCAGCACATCTTGTTACAGGTTACGCAGGTCACGGTCATGTGACATCTGCAGACGAGGGCCTTTATAATGCCGGCGTGTGCGGACTGGACAGGTATGTCCTTAAAACGGGAACGAAATTTGCCTATACCGTTGAGACAAACAACTTGATCAGAATCGGCTCCGGCGGTCTGGTCGACCAGGGTAGATATATCAATATCCCCACCAACACCACAGTCGATGTCACCATCGAAAACGGCACGCAGGGGAAAAAGCGCTATGACCTTATCGTCATGCGCTACACCAAGGACCAGACAACTTCTATTGAGACTGCGTCGGTGGTAGTTATCAAAGGTACAGAGTCTTCCGGCACACCTGTACAGCCCGCCTGCATCACCGGCGATATCTACGCAGGGGCTCTGCAGGATGATACTCCGCTGTACAGAGTTGCCCTGGACGGTCTCACGATCACCGGCGTAACTAAACTGTTTACTGAGATCAGTCCGCTTGCAGACATTTCCTCGGTACTGGCAGAGTTCCGGTCACAGGTCCTTCTGGCAGCTTATCCGGTTGGGGCAATCTACATTTCCACAAGCGCAACCAGTCCGGCCACTCTCTTCGGCGGGTCATGGACACGCATTGAAGGAAAGTTCCTGCTCGGTGCAAACTCGACTTATACTGCAGGATCCACGGGCGGCGAAGCTGCTCATACGCTGACTGCCGCGGAAATGCCGAGCCACACGCATACCGGACCGCTCCATCAGCACGCGATCGGTAACCACCGTCACACGATTCCTGCCCATACACATACCGCAACTACTTCTAGCGCAGGGGCACACGCTCACAACCTGCATCACTGGCTTGCGGCGAGTGCCGGCACTGCACGCTATGCGGCACAGGGTGCATCGGACACTCCGACATACACCACTGCCAGTGCAGGAGCGCATACTCACACAGTTACTGTTGCCGAAAAGGCTGCGTTCGGCACTGAGATGGGCGGCGGCACTACCACATCCTGGGCAGGTACAGATGCGACAGGCAGCGCAGGATCAGGCAGCGCTCACAATAATATGCCTCCCTACCTTGCAGTGTATGTATGGCAGCGGACGGCGTAAAGGAGGTATAGCTTATGAGTGATACAACCTCTTGGGAATGGGTGGACGGCTACGACAATACCACTTATTCCGATGATTCCATATTTACTGTCGACAGCAGGACAAAGAAGATCCAGACGATCACTGACCAGACACTGGTAGCAGGCGAGGACTGCTCACAGCTGATCATGTTTGAAATGGATCGCTATTATGATGCTGTCGACCTCTCCACAAAGCATCTGCAGGTCATTTTCCAGGCGGCAAACAGCTACACTGACATTAATTCCGCTGTCTGTGTAAAGCGCAGTGAAGACAAACTTCGCTTCGGTTGGGTCGTTCCCGGCGAGGCCCTGACTGAGCCTGGTACGCTTGCATTCTCTATCGAGGCGGTTGGATCTAACTATGTGTGGAAAACCAGGACCTACGAGAAGACTATCGAGGACGGCCTGAACGGTGAAGTTATCATCCCCGAGCCTACAGACCGGGCATGGTATATCGAGATCCAGAGCCAGTGTGCTACAGCTGTCGAGGCTGCTACTGCGGCGCTGGCAAAGGCAGAAGCCATTATCAACGGTATCGGCTCACCTACTGTAGCGGCAACGGCTGCGGCAATGTCCGACACAACAAAGGTATACGTATACACCGGATCAGAGACTGGATACACATACGGAGACTGGTATTACTACGATGGAGAGGACTGGGTATCCGGCGGTGAGTATGCGAGTACCGCGCTGTATACCGACCAGACCCCCACACAGGGCAGTACAAATGCAGTCAGCAGTGGAGGAGTGTATGAGGCGTTAGAAAAGACTCCCGAAACCGTCACGCCTACCGAAACTGATGCGGATTTTTACCTGTCGGATGAAAACGGCAATGTGCTGATGGAGTTGGTGGATGGGCACATCAAAACAAAGAATTTTGATTCATCAAACATTGACCCCTCTCCCACAGAATCGGGAAATGTTGATTTTAAAAGAAGTGATAGTACAGCAGATTTAGTGTTTACTGATAACTCTGGTAATGTTATTGCCGAATTTTCAGATGGGCATATAAAAACCGCAAATTTTGACAGTGCGGATATAGCTGACAATCTGGAAGTTGCTGAACGTATCAGCGGAACGGACTACGCAAAGACATTTACCTATGACGCAAGCACAGCAACGACACAGACCATCACAGCGGACTTCAAACAGGGTGACGTAATCCTTTGCCATCTCCACAATACTGCCGATGATGTAACAGATTTCCTTTATGCAAGACTTGCAACATACGGGTATATCGACACAAACGGTACACAGCACGCACTCGGTACGGAATATGCTTATAACTTCGGGCGTTTTGTATTGCCGGAAGATGCAACAGGCGTTTATGGCACATTTCCTGCCAATCTCGAAGCATCTGGAACATACAGCTTTCAATTCCTTATATACAAGCTGAGCGATTACGCACGACAGCCAAACATTGTTACTGTTGGAGCAGATGGACGCAGACAGTTTACTTCCATTCGTCAGGCAATGGACAGCTTTAACGACAACAACGCCTATAACCGTTATGAGATTTGGGTTTATCCCGGCACTTATAACATCATGGATGATTTCACCGATGCTGAGATTCGTGCGGACGGATTTAAAGGACTGTTTGTCAAAAATGGTGTGAAAATCAAGGGCATCGGACACCGTGAGCAGATTATTCTGCACGGGGAACTTAGCACGGAAGATTATTCCGTGTCAATCAGAAACCAGATTTCCACCCTCAACATGAGCGGGTGTTGCGGTCTTGAAAATCTGACCGTAACTAACAGATACCTGCGCTATGCTGTGCATGACGATCATGGCAGTGGATTCTATCAGGAGCAGACGAGAATTGTAGAAAACTGCAAATTTCTGTCAACTGACGCATCCTCTGGCGGAATTGGACAGGCGGCATACGGAGCAGGCGGACACAACAACAAAAAACTGATAATCCGCAACTGTGACCTTGGTGACAGGCTCATTATTCACAATACACAGCTTATGGTTGTTCCGATGTTTGCGCTTGTTGAAAACTGCACAGCACAACAGGTAACACTCACTGATAACAACAATACAGGATTTACCGCAAAAACAAGAGTTGAATTTAATAACTGCAATTTTGACTATGTCCTGCATGACAGAACATCAGACGGAACAGAGCCGACAATGATCCTGTGCGGTACTGGCACAAATAACGTCAAATTAGACTGTGAAGCAAACACTCTTTACAACTTCGGCGATTGCATGACTTTTCCTGCGACAATCAGTGCAGGACAAGCGGTTAAGATGAGCGGAATCAGAACAGTAGAAGCCACAATGTCAAAGGCTGATATGTATGGAATCTCTATCGGCAATGATGGAAGTCATACGTATGTGCAGAGAAAAGGCTATATCGCCGCACAAGTGTTAGGACTTATTGGGTTATCAGTTGGTGACTACATCACGCTTGATGCAAGTGGGGTATGCGTAGCAGGTGGAACAGTTAATGATGCAGTGGGAGTGGTTGAGTGTATTGCCGGTAATACATCAACCGCATTTATCAAACTTTTGTTTTAAGGGGGTGCGACAATGCCTAAAAATGCACTGATTTTAAAAGGTGCAGATTTTTCTGCAAATAAGGTAACAACCATAACCATCAGCACAGACGAAAAACCTTGCACTGGAATTACATTAGACCAGTCAGCTATCACAGCAACCGAACTTGGCAACACAACTCTGACCGCAACGGTTACGCCTGTAGACACAACAGACGATGTTATCTGGACTACATCGGATGCAACGGTGGCAACAGTAGCTAATGGGGTTGTATCGGTTGTAGGACTTGGAACAGCCACAATCACAGCAACATGCGGAGCGCAAAGCGCAACATGTACGGTGACATGCAACGAGATTACATTATCACCCTATTTTGCATTTGGAAGAAAATCAGGATCTTCGACTTATCCGAATGTAATGTTTCTCCAAACCGCAACCGTAAATCTGTTAATTGCTGATGAATTGCGTGAAGGTGTGCGCACTCTCAGGAATGGGACATCTAATGCTTCGCTGAATAGTTGCCCCATGCGCATTCCTGCGAACACGGATATTGTAAAATTCTCATACAACTCGGATATGAGAGGCGGGACAATAGTATTCTGTTGGCTCGATACTACACGAGCAGGAGCAGAAGCGTATCCGACATGCGCTTATCTGGTACAGGAAAATACAGAAAATTCATCTGCGTATAATCAGCCGAAAACATGGGAATACGAAGTGCCTGAAGGAGCAAATTCGTTTTCTATTATCGTTACGCCTGTATCGTCTGCATACGCTGATACCGATACTCCCGAATCCATCGCACAGGCAAAGGGGATTATTGTTAAATGTTCCGTGGCATCGTAATAATCCGCACGCTTGCGAGAAAGGACTGATATGCTGACATACTGCTTTGAATCCTCATACGTACCACGGACGCTTGCGAAGTGCAGGAAACACAAAAGAAAGGACATCTAATGGACATTGTAGTTTTTCTTGAGAACTTTCATTTTCGCAACGAAATTCTTGAACTGATTGTGCCGATCATCATGATGGCTGTGGATTTCCTGACAGGATCCTTCGGCGCATGGATGACCCACACCTTCCAGTCTGCCCGGATGAGAGCAGGTCTGACCAAGAAGGTGGGTGAGATGTCCATCATCATCATCGGTGCTCTGCTGTCATATGCGCTGAGACTCCCGCCTCAGATCATGGCAGGCATCTCGCTCTACATTATCTACATGGAACTCATGAGCATCTGCGAGAACGCAAAGAAGATGGGTGCTCCGCTCCCTGGATTTGTAAGCAAAGTACTTGACACAGTAGATGCCACGTTGAAAGAAGAGGACGTCACAGAGGCAGTCAAGAAAATCAAGGAGCTCGAAAAAGAGATCGAAGAACTGAAAAAATAAGTATAAAAATCACAGGCTGAGGGCAGAAATGCTCTCAGCTTTTTCTGTATATGGAGATGAAATATGAAGAAAATTATTGACGTTTCCGAACATCAGAAAAGGATTGACTGGCAGGCGGTCAAAGCAAGCGGAGCTGTAGACGGCGTGATCATCCGAATCGGCTATGGAGATGATGATGTCTCCCAGGACGATGACTATATCAAATACAATCTGGACGAATGTGAACGCCTGGGTATTCCGCATGAAGTCTATCTGTATTCCTATGCGGATACTGACAAACACATCCAGAGTGAGATCGCACATATTAAGCGCCTGCTCGATGGCAGGAGTGTCCGTGTGTGGTTCGATCTGGAATATCGTCCTGCGAAGGCATTTTGGAGGAGAGCGGTCGAGGCCTTCCTTAAAGCCTTCCCCACTGGCGGAGTGTACTCGTGGGAATGGGTCTTCACGGATGTTTTGGACGGTATCAACTGCCCGCGGTGGATCTGTGCGTATGGTCCAAACGATGGCAAGCCGCACTATGATTACAAGCCTCATCTGTCCTGCCATGGCTGGCAGTATACGAGCAAGGCAAGGATTCCGGGGATTGCCGGTGATGTAGATGTAAGTGAGTGGTATGGAGACTTCGCAGAGGCAATAGTCGAGCCCGCCACAGCTTCACCAGCTCCTGTAGCGGACCGGAATGCAGTCGTCAACCGGATGCTTGAATGGGAACATTACAGTGAGCAGAACGGTAAATTCAAGGTAATCATAGACGGATACAATGCCTATCTCCCGACAGCTGTAAAAGCAGGGTGTGCAAATTATGTCGTGAAGTATTCAGATGAATGGTGCGCTACCTGTGCGAGCAATGCCTATATTGCCTGCGGTATCGGGCACCTATTCCCTGTCGAGTGCTCCTGTCCCAGGATGATTGCCCTGGCGAAAAAGATGGGTATCTGGCAGGAGAATGATGGATATGTACCGGATCCTGCAGATGCGATCCTCTATGACTGGGAAGATTCCGGCAAGGGCGATAATGTCGGCACTCCGGACCACATCGGTATCGTCATTGCTGTCGATAAGAGCAAGGGGACATTTGTTGTCATGGAAGGCAATAAAAACGAGGCTGTTGGCCGGAGGACCATGAGCATAGACGGCAGATATATCCGCGGATTCATCACGCCTAAATTCAACGATTCTGTTCCCGCAAAGAAAGAGGAGGCTAAAACTGTGGCGAAAACTTATGAAGTCAGCAAGACCGGCACACCTAATAAAACCACATGTGTAAAATGGGGACTGCTCAAGAACGGCCAGAAGGTGACAGCACGCCTGCAGCCGGAAGACGGAGCGAAGCCCTGCAGTTTTTCTCCGATCCAGCCTCTGAGCAGAATCGAAGTTTATGACTACATTACAACAGCCAAGAGATGGGCATACTGCAAGGTCGGCGGGAAGTACGGTTTTATCCTCGCGTCTTCCATCTCCGCGTATCTGCGCACACCTAAACAGCCGACTGACAAGGTCGTCGATTGGGTGCTTGCTGACGACTTCGGCAAAAAGGAAACCCGCTGGAACGCACTGAAAACTCTCGGCTATGATGCGGATGCAGTCCAGCAGAAGATTGATGAGATGTATGGAAAAAAGAAAGCGAGCACAGATGGAGGCCCGCAGAGGGTGTATAACCTGATGAAGCCTTACATCGATTCCAAGACAGCGCATAAGGATTTTATCAGGGAATATAATGCTTTCATTGACTGTTACAATAAAAAATATGGTACAAAGCACAGCAAGATTAACGATTCAAATGCGTGGTGCACGGAGTTCCTGCAGCTCATGTTTTACAAGGCTGGTTATCTGGACCTGATCGGATACGGTAAGCAAGCCAAGACCCTCATGGACAATGCCATCAAAAAAGGAACATGGAAGGCCGGCACGAGCGATATCATCTATGGTGATATTGTCGTGTACCAGGATTCAAAAGGAAACCCGAACCATTCAGAGTTTGCGCTCGGTGGAAAAGACTTTGTCTCAGGCAATTACAACGGTGGTGTCCATAGGAGGCATCGCAGCAGCCTCGGAACAGTAAAAGGCAGGATCCGGCCTAAGTATCCCAAAGATTCAAAGGAGGGCGACTCGACAAATAATAGAGTGCGCATGTACGCTCCACGATTCTGGGAAAACAATCCGGATTACTTTGGCGATGAGACCATATTCATTGACGGGAAAGAGGGCGTAACCTTTGACACCGGCATGAAGGGCTCTCTTGCTGTCAGCAAGGTCAAGGTGCTCGGTCTCGACGCCATAACCATCGTTATTACTCATCCGCATGGAGACCACACAGGTAACGTCAAGATCATGGTGGACAGCCTGCCTGTAAAGCACGTATACCTTCCCAACGTGGACGGGATTCGCAAATATCAGAAATCATATGCAGAGAGGATGGATGATATTGTTGCTCACTGCAAAAAGAAGGGTGTTCCGGTAACATGGGTGAAGATGGGAGACTCATTCTCGGTCGGCTCGCTGAAGGTGGACTGCATCTTCCAGGCAAATGCAGACAAGCTGAAAGAGAAAGATACTCACCATTTCATCAATAACATGTCCATGGTCTACAAGGTCTATGCAGGAGCATGGCGCATCCTAATCGGCGGTGACTTGTCGGCAGAAGGTATCGTCCAGATGATGGCATCGGGCGTGGACTTTTCCTGCGACGGCTTTAAGTTCTTCTGGCACGGCGACAGGGGCGGCATCAAGAAAGTGTTTGTACAGGCGATTAAAGGCGTGTTCTTCGCATTTACTCAGTATGAGCATAATGAGCGCAAGGACAATGGCAGAGCAAGTACATTTAATTTGCTCCGCGATATCGGTGCATTTGTGGCCAGGGCCTGCGAGGATGGCGAGATCTATGTCGATATGCAGGGGCAGACCGCAAAACTCACGACCTCGAAGGGTATCAGCCGCACTTTCGTAAAAAAAAAACTGAATTATAAAGTCTGCCTGACCACCAAGGCAACTACGGCGATCAGGAATTCACTGCTTGTGATCGAGCCGGAAGACTACACTGCTGCAGAAGCACAGGCGCTCAAACAAGCCGGAAATGTAATGCTCGCCTATCTTAATGCTGGAGCAATTGAGAATTACCGTAGCTATTATAAACAGCTCGAAAAATACACTCTCCGACGCCTTGACGATTGGGAGCACGAGCGGTATCTGGACGTCTGCGAGCCTGCTGTGCAGGACTGGCTCATCAATCGAGGGATGGC
>OCTX012242237.1_pt1 | contig 25063 bp, 20 predicted proteins | sample 1539691 | NCBI WGS metagenome assembly OCTX01 (sample SAMN02144231, study PRJEB22623) | gut metagenome | biome: sheep rumen | host: Ovis aries | place: New Zealand
TAACACCTAAACTTTATATGCTGGATCCTTGCGAATCAATCTCTATGATTCTTCTATCTTGCTTTTTTAATATTGCGAGTATTTTTTCCTAAACGAATATCCTTCATATTCTTTTTTTATTGCGATACATCAAACTTTTTACTGAATCTTTCAAAGAGTTTATAATAAACCTTCATATTTTCCAATTGCCACCATTCTCTTACTACTGAAGGATGTGAATCCAAGTCATATATACGTGCTCCTTGCATTGACAACATAAAGGGTGAATGGGTTGCAAGGACAAACTGACAGTTTAAACGATAAGCTAAAAGACAAATATAATCAGCCAACTCCTGCTGAAGCCTTGGGGACATCGAATTCTCTGGTTCATCCAAGAAATAAAGGTTGTCTGAGAATAAACGTTCTTTGAAATAGTCTATAGCTGTTTCTCCATTGGATTCTTCATCATTCTTTTCAAATAGTTTCGCTTTTACCGCATTATAGAATGAATTATTCATTGTAGTTGCGCCATTTTCGTAAATGTTTTCAAATTCACTCTTAACATACATCTCTTCTTCCAACGATCCAGATTTATCTCCTCCTTTTGCAAACCACCCTTTGACAGTTCTGTCTATGGAAGCATTTTTCTTTCTCCTACCTGCAATCAACTCCATAATGTCTTCACTCCTGATAAACATACTATCTGTAGGTATTTCCTCTGATACGTCAATGCACTTTCTTACAAATCCATCAAAGTATTCGCTTGTGTTACCTAACGTCTTATTGTTTACTCCCACCTTATTTGCGATAATGTTAAGAAGAGTCGATTTCCCAGAACCGTTACTACCATAGAAAATGGTAATGGGTGCAAAATCAATCTTCTCCAATCCCTTATCATACATTTGTCGGTATGGATAAACAAGCCTGTCTTCTGAAGGCAGAATAAAACTCTCTAAATATTCCATTTCTTTAAAATTATATCAACTATAATATATTATTGCTCACTATAGTCAGAACTTAGAAAACATATAATTCAAAACTTATATTTCTAACTCTTATAGGTCACAAAAACACCGTTTTATAATAAGTACGGCTTAATATTTGCGCCAAGGTATGGAATCATTATACTCCAATACTTCTTGCAATTTATTATTGATTTTCTCTGGTACATCTTCTTTTACGGGGAACACAAAAGGGGTTCCACACCAATCACAAGAACCATGAATAGAACTTGATTTCGCATCTTTTCCATTGAGGAAAAGCACTATATAAGAATCGTCATCCATCTCGAAGGTATAGTCGAAGCCAAAGACCTCCTGAAGTTCTGAGAGTCTCTTCTTATACCAAGAGTCAGAATGAGGAAGAGCATAGATAATTCCCAATCTTATCCTGTCTCGCCAATGTTTGTCAACACACCAAACCAAGTCTCCCTTCTTAAAACGAACAGTATGCTCTTTGCACCCTGTCACTATGTCTTTGGGGTAGATGTTGCAGGCATTCATCTCTAAATTGGGTAGATATGATTTTGCAACATCTCTACTCCATAAGCAGTTTACATCGATTTGTTCAATAAAATGACCAACGCAGTTATCGTAATTATCTGGGAAATAATTAATATCAGGATTGAATTCCTTAGCAAAATCTTCTGCTTTCCTTAGCGAAGAGCATGTGCAATGATAAATCCTTCTACACTTTCTCATAGGAAAATCATGGCTGAGCATAACCAAAGAAGTCAACTCATACACATGTTTGACTTTTTTCATGTCATCCTCTTCAGTATACTCCCCACGTTTCTTTTCTTCCACTCTTAACAAGGGCATCAGCTCATTGAAACTCTCAAAGATCTCAATTGTTAAGGCGTCTAGCACGACTAGGGCTTCCACCGAAAAAGAACTACCATGTTTCAATTCCACCCCATCTACCCCAATATTATCCGAGTAGGTGATTTCCAAGAAATCATTGATCGGAACGACTGTCCACCGTCTGTTGCTGAGTGTAAAGTGCCCGTTACAACTGTCATAATCTAAGTCGCGAAGCTCCGTACATTTTTGCAAATCAGCTATGAAAGTACATATATCTGTACCATACTTTTTACACGGAAAATGCCTGCAGAGATTCTTGTATAGCTCATTCATCAGACATATTTCAGCGGATAGTGTATCGCACCACACATCAAAGTCATCCATTGACTCTAGAGCCAGCTTCATCACCTTAATTGTACTGTTTAGTATCTCTAATGCAGTGTCTTTGTTCATTATCAAAAGTTTATCTAAACGTTCATCAAAGTTTTGGCTGCAAAATTATAAAATTGTTTTCTTGTAAAATCGGTCGTTATACGTATATCACAAGATTCGATGTGTAAAATAATACCGAAATTTGCAGCACGAATCAACATATTTTAGAATGACATTAAAAGAGAAGACACAAAACAGACCGAAAGCTCGGGGTGGGAAGAAGCTCATGAGCGAGTTACTGACAGACACCCGTAAGTTTATAGAACAAGCGGAAAGAACCGACGTTGAGTCACTGCGCCACTTTCTTCTCAGCGACCCAGAGCGTCCTCTCGTTGCGATGGGACATGGCGGTGCCCACTCCTCTGCTTCGTATGCAGCACTGCTCTACGGAACCAACAGTAGCTTAGGCCGTGTCGTGACTCCGTATCAAGCTAACTCACTCTCCGATCAGACCCTTCGCAACTCAAAACTCCTGCTCGTCAGCACCTCGCTGAAGAATCAGGACGCTGTTTACATCGCTGACAGAATGATTCGAGTTAACCCTGAGCACAGCTGCGCCTTAACCATGTCCCACGACGAGAATACCATAATGAAACGCATGAGAAAGATCAATCCCAACAGCATTATCTGCCACATCTTCGATTGTGCCAATGGATTCATCAGCGTCAACGGAACCTTCGTGTACTTCTCATTATTATATAAAGCCTTTACTGGTGATACAGACTTCTCTCGTAAGTTGGCTCTCTCGTCAGAGTCTGCAGACAATTATACATATCGTTGTGTCGATGGTAACACGACTCCGCCAGACCTCAGCACCATCTCGCAATTCACCGTGCTGTACGGAACATACGGAGAACCTGTTGTCCACAAGATGGAAAGTAACATGACCGAAGCAGGACTGGCCGCCTGCGTTATTTCCGACTTCCGCGACGAATGTCACGGACGTTTCCTCGCCCTCTCCAACTTCATAAGCAGTCCCAAACACCCACAGACCGACTGCGCACTGGTGCTGTTAGTCACTCCTCGCGAAGAAGCCGTATGCCGTAACTTGCTAGACCGACTACCAGGTCATCTGCCCGTCATCATCATCAGTACTGACATCGACTCGCCATTGGGCTCTATTGACCTGCTGTACAAGATGAGCATTTTCACCTCAGACTTCGGCGAGAAGTATCGCTATTCCAATCCGAACGACCCCAACAATCTCGGAGGTATTGACAAGCGACTTTTCCGTGATCATGTTTCCTTCCGAGAAGACTTCAAACGCTACGGAGCACTTAAACTGGCATACGTATAGCACTTAGTTCTCTTTGAAATAATGTTTTTTACCTTTGCATCCAAATTGATAAATTTAGGTTTTATAAGATGAATACGGAAAATGAAACAATTAGACTGACATGCCTAGGTGCTGGTACTTTCCCTCTTGACAATCTTCAGGAGAAGAACGGTAAGGACGTGAACATCATCTACCAGCATGTGGGTGGCACAGCTGGTAATGTGATGACTATACTTGCATGGTATGGATGGCATACGCTTCCCGCTGCTCGTCTCGACAATTCTGAGGTTGGCTTTTTTCTGAAAGCGGACATGGAGGCTTATGGCTGTGACACCCACCTAGTCAGCAATACTTCTGACGGTGGTACAACCATCCTTGACATCATACATAAGACTGGACGTGACGGCAAGCCCAAGACAGCCTACATAGCTCACTCTCCACGTGGCGGTCGCTTTGTGAACCATCGTTTCTGGACGTTGAAACAGGCACGGGAACTCTATGATTCACTAAAGAAGATGCCTGACGTGTTCTTCTTCGATCGTTGTGCTCCCGGTAACATCTTGTTGGCCCAGTTGTTCCATAAGCATGGAGTACTGGTGTATTACGAGCCGAATGAACGTGTTGATCGTAATTTCCTTCGTGCTGTTGAAGTCAGCGACATCGTAAAATTCTCTAACGAGAAACATGCCGATGTCTCTTTCACTGAAGGTTATACTGACAAACTCTTTGTCCAGACGCTTAATCAGGATGGACTACGTTACCGTCTGAGGAATGGTGAATGGAAGAATCTTGCCCCTGTCTGGAATCCCAATGCTAAGGATGGAGATGGAGCTGGCGACTGGACTTCCTCCACCTTCATCCATGTCCTTGGTCAGCATGGCTTGCCCCGTATTAACGACTTGATGATTTCGGTCTTAGAGGACTGTCTGATGGAAGCTCAACGGGTGGCTTCTGAGAGTATATCATACATTGGTGCTAAGGGGTTAATTCATCATTAGTCACTAACTATTTTTAAAAATGATTTAAAAAAAGCGAGGGGAATAATGAAGATTAAGAAGAAACTGGTCATACTATCTGGAGCAGGGATAAGTAAAGAGAGTGGTATAGACACATTCCGTGACAAGGATGGCATTTGGAGGAAGAAGGATGCCATCCAACTGGCAAGTGTCGGAGGCTGGCATAATGACCCGCAAGCAGTACTCGATTTCTATAATGCTCGCCGTAGGCAATTGCTAAAGGTACAACCTAACAAAGCACATGTCCTGCTGGCTGAGCTAGAAGAATGGTATGATGTTCGCATTATCACCCAGAATGTTGATAACCTCCATGAACGTGCTGGATCTTCTCATGTGATACACCTACATGGAGAACTGTCAAAAGTGTGCTCTTCTTCAGACAAAGAAAAGCCTGACAACATAGAAGTAAGACAATTAGGTGAAGATATTAAGCTGGGCGACAAAGCCAGAGATGGCAGTCAGCTCAGACCATATATTGTTTGGTTTGGCGAACCTGTTCACAACATGCCAGTTGCAATGAATACGACTTTTGAAGCAGACATATTTGTCGTTATTGGTACATCGCTGTTGGTTTCACCAGCAAACACACTGACAGCATGTTCTGGTGCAAACCATAATATTGTTATTGACCCAGGGGATGTGGAGATTCCTGAGGGGTTCCTCCATATCAAGGAAGCCGCTACTATCGGTATGGAGATGCTATACCATTCTCTCCGCAAATTGGCTCAATGAACCTTATCTGTTATACATATAGAAACATTGGCTTTCCAAGATAGATTGTCTAATTTTGCAGCCAGAAATCAATCCATTACAATATGATAAAGACTTATTGCAAAAAGTTCAACACGGCAAGGGAGTGTCTTGAGGAAACCATTAAAATAAAACTTGTCATTATGATGTCAGCTCTGATATGGGTATCCTGTGAATGCCCATATCAGGACGAGTTGGATCGTGCTCAACAGCGCAAGACTACGGGCGATGTGTTCCATGCCGATGTACTGCAGGGTACTTGGCAGTGCTATTACCCCATGATTAGTGGTGGTGTGGAGTTCAAACAGGTTAAGTTCATGTCTGGTGGCAAAGCCGATGTCACAATGGCCAAGCAATATGACACTGAATGGTACACCGAGACCTACAACTATGCCTACTATGGCAATACCCTGCGATTCTCCAGGAGCGGGACTAACATCTCCTTAACTATCGAGGGGTATTTGTTCCCTGAACTCTATCTGAGAGATTCTTTTGGTCACTACACAATGGCAAAACGTAAAGCTGACGGTTGCTAAACAAATATGCAAATCAACAAACATCTAAACAATGAGAAAAGTGTTATTCCTGCTGTTCGCTCTGCTGATGAGCACAGCTATCAATGCCCAAGAGATTGAGAAAGTAGACAAGTTCACGTCAGGCTACATCAACGGAACCTACATGAACAAGTACAAAACCATCGATGGGGTGCTCTATGCCGTCGGCTATGAGGGTACCAAGGACTGGATTCTTGTGCGTTATCCTGCAGGATGTCGTAACGCCACCTACACCGTCCATGAGAACTGTCGTCGTATTGCGCGTGGAGCATTTGAGGGAGCAGCATACCTCCGCGAAATCTACTTACCTGAGACTGTGAGTTTCATTGGAGAGAATGCATTCGAAGGTTGTACATCACTGCAGGGAATCTACTATGGCGAGAATACACCATCTTCCGTCAGGGGGATTGAGGCAAATGGAAGCAACAAAGACGAAATAAAGGAGGTTGCCCGCTACGACCTCTCGGGGCGTCCATGCACTCCCACTATCAAGGGATTTCAGATTATCGTGTATTCTGATTTTACTACCAAAACAGTGATTATGAATTAATGTTGCAATTTAGCGATGGTCGAAGAACATCAATTTGGATAGAGCCATCTTACCGCTGAAATACATCAAAAGCTTATCAACGTATACTCCACCTCCAAATTCGTCCACCTTTATCACTTTTCATAATTACGAATGGGGGGGGGTCAAAATTCTATCAGTTGCAGGAACTTTCTTTTATGTAAGCCTACTGGTCTGTATGAAGACTCTTTTCATCGATATTTTTAGGGGCTTAGATAAACCAAGCCCCTACCTGTGAATGGCATTTACATTTTGACACACCCTCTTTCAACTGTCTAACTGCATAGTTTCTAAAAGATACTATTATCAGTTAGCGCAAAAATAATTAAACGATTTATGTTTCCGGATTTAAAGGAGTTTTCCTTTTAACACAAATAAACAAATAATTATCGGATGAGGGATGGTTTTTATAGATATAAAAATCGTATTGGCCACTACAGACAAGCTTCGTCCTTCTTATTATTTTTCACTATCTTTCCTATTTTTACAAACAAACGCCTCAATCATAGAGAATTTGATGTCTTCTTCGTCTGGGAAAGCCTCGCGCACCTTATCATATTGAAATTTACCGATTCTGAACTGCAAGTCACTGATGCGCTTTTTCAGAGGTGACAGTTGGCGCTGGTAGGACACATTGTCAAGGCTTCCCTTCCGAAGGCTTGCCTTCAGATTCCGCTTCTGCTCCTTCAGAGAATCAATCTCCTTGGTGATATTGGCTTCAAAGGTCTCGCAATTGATGTACAACTGGCGCATTTTCTCCTCGTTGTATTTTGTGAGTGTATTGATGTACTTATCGCGCCACAGTTGGCATTGCTCGCGAATCTGCCCCATCTGACTGTTGAGATTGTCTATCTGGTGCTTCATGAACAGATTGTCTATCATGATTGTACAATCGTTGTTCCCGTTATCCTCCTGATGCAGTACGCCAAGCACCTCCTGAAGGGTGTAGGCCTGATAGAGCTGCTTGGCCTCGGTATATCGTTGGTTGAGTTTCATAAACGGGACCCAATGGGCACCGAATGACGACAAGTTGACGATTTCATGCTGACCGTCTTCGCGAATGGCTCCACATTTGTTCATCCCGCTCAGCGGACTGCCAGCCAGTTGATAGACAAGGCGGCGGCGACCTTTCTGATCGGTCTGCATGGCATTTCTGACTAGCAGCCACCACTCGACGTAAACGCCTAAAGTCGGTTTGCTGAATCCAGACGTACCTGTATAGGCTATTCCATTCTGAATGGCGACGGGACAGAGAAACATACGGCTGTCACTGAGAATGCGTTCACTGTGGGCCAAAAGAAAGAAGGCGTTGTCGACGAACAGTTGTCTTTGTTCTACAACCGTTGGGGACGGCAGTGGAATTTGTGTGGGCTTCCCGTGGCCGATGATTAGGTACTGGCCTGTTTTGTCCAATTCGAGGCGGTCATCTTCCAACTTCTCAGGTACTTCTTGGGCCAATGGGTAACAGTCGAGCTCGCGACCGTCGATAAGAATGATTTTGTTTTGAGGAAACTTCTCCTCGTTTTTCTTGTTCAGTTCTTCAATGATACTCATATTTTTAATGCTTCCGAAAGTTGAATATAATTAATCTCTTATGAATTCGGATATTATGATCCGAACGCATCTTGCATTTGGAGGACAAGATCAGTTTCTTCCCACGGAAAGAAATTTTTTTCCTTAGCTATAGATAGCTCACTGTTATTAACGCCGAAGTGACCGAACTGAGTGACAACGTTGTATCTAGGCTTGCTTCCATCAAAACGAATCATAATGCCCATTGGGGTTAGATCAATATTATCCATTATCCATGTCTTGATTACATCAGATAGCATCTGATTGCGATTCAGTTCTACATTGATGGCACAAGGCTGTGGAACACCTATCATGTAAGCCAATTCAACTTTAGCTGTATCAGCTATACCAGCAGCAACGATGTTTTTAGCGAGATAACGACACATATACGTTGCACTTCTGTCAACCTTACTCATATCTTTACCAGATAAGCCGCCGCCACCGACAGGAGCGTAACCGCCATATTGGTCAACAACAATCTTTCGGTTAGTCATACCACAATCGGAGATACTGCCCCCAATATGCCACTCGCCAGAAGGATTGATCGTTATTTCTGGGCTGTCGCCAAGGATGTGACGACGAAACAGATTTTCACTGATACACAAGCCATTATCCATAATATACTTCCGAATGATGGCACGACATTCCTCCAATGAGCATTGGTGCATAGCACTAACAAGAACGGAATCCACATGGGCAAGCCCATTGTCCTCATAAGACACAACTACCTGTGATTTGATATCTGGACCAAGCGTCTTATGACCTATGTTGCCGGCACACTTACACAACTGTCGGGCAAGATATGCACCCAAAGGCATATAAACCTCAGTTTCGTTGGAAGCAAAGCCGACACAGAAGCCTTGGTCGCCAGCGCCTATAACGCCATCTGATCTATCAACACTTTTGCTTATTTCAGGTGACTGTTTACCAATCAGATTTATGACCTTAATGTCATTTGCTCCAAGGTGATGATTCGCAGGATAGTCAACGCTACTAAAAGTTGACCGAACAACATACTCGTAATCTATCCGAGCCGTTGTTTTCACCTCGCCGCCCAGCACGACAATGTTGTCCTTTACCATAACCTCGATGCCAGCACGTGTATTGGGGTCTTTCTCTAAAAAAGCATCTAACAGGGCATCACTGATTTGATCAGCCACTTTGTCGGGATGTCCATTACCGACATATTCACAAACTACTGTTTTCTTCATTTTGCTTATTGATTTGAATTAAAAATTACTACTTTCTTGTATTACAGCGTTATAATTAATATTACATCCATGTTATCATATTCAAAGATTATCATATTTTAAGATGATTTTGATTGTATGCGAAGAGAAATAATCTCCGTATAAACGAAAAGAGTGTACGCTTTGTCTTAATTGTATTATATGCGCCTTCTCTCTCCAATATATCTATCACTGTTTCAAGGGAATAAGCACGTACTATATAGCTTTCTAGCAGAAATCGATTCTGCACTTCTGCAAAGGATTTCCAGTAATCTTTAAAAGGAGAAACGGTGATAGTCTTTGTCTTCCCTGATTCAAATACCTCGCCACAATGGTTCATACCGCTCAATGGACTGCCGCCAAGGAAATATATGAACGAACAGCAGTTGTGTCTATTTTTACGACGGGAACGCTCAAACTCTGACCACCAAGTCAGATAGCCACCTAATGTGTTTGTTGCAATACCATTGATATGTACGTATGCCAGGTTATTTCCCATATGCACGGGACAATAGCACATTCTATCGTCTTGAAGGATTCTGTCCTTATGCTCCCAAAGAAAGAAAGCATGAGATATAAAGAGTTTCCTTTCTTTCTCCATAGTTTTTTTATTATTTCTCATCTGTTGGAGTATTGAAATGAACACTAATTACATAAAGAAAGAAGGGATTATAATCTCTCCAGTTTAAGGTTGTCTAGACGATTATTCTTTTTATCGCCATCAATGTGAACAATCGTATAACCTTCAGGTATTTCTCCTTTGAATGCTTCCCAAACCAAATCACAAACACGGCACTCAGTACCATATATAGTAGTATATACTTCGCCATCTTTATTTAGGTACTGTTCACCCTCTTCGTGTAGGGTTTGATGACTAACATGGGACACATGATTTGAATTGCTTTCAATTGCTTTCTTTTTCATATTTGTAAAATTTTAGACAAAAAAAATAAATTAATTGTTTGAAGCTGGTTCCTACATTAAAACAGGAAAAATTGATTACATTTACGTTTTGCATGACAATAGGGCCTGACACCGACAGATGGATGTAGGTCAGAAAAAGTGCAGTGAGACTCTTTTTAGGAACCTCACAAAAATGGACAAAATGGTATATAAGATTCTCATAATCTCTTTTTAATTAATCGGTTACTATACTCGTTAATTCGTATCATTTTCCCACCGTGGCGATTATGTTGCTCGGTTGGAGCAGCTCTTGGCTGTCTCTTGATACTTTTAAAATCAAAGAACTCTACAGAATAGGCGGTAAACCATATCCTAATATCGAAAAGCTCGATGAGTTAACCCTTGTGAGAAAACTATATCTGCTTTTGCAGTGCAAAGGTAAGAATAATAATTGAGAACACACAATTTATGACCTAAAGAAACGTTAATTCTGTACGATTGATATACAGCGATGTGAAAAGCGCCAGAGTTTAAGGCATTATAAATAACGAATAAAATTTAAGCAATCCTCAGGTAGATGGTATTCCAACTTGCCATCATCACGGAGTGACATCAGGAGGCGACCCAAAAGATTAGGGCCGACGTATTCATCATTAACAAGCTTAACTCCCCATGTATCAGGATTCTTCTTGGGAAAAGATGTCTGGTCTTCAACGATGAAAGAACCTTTCGTATGAAGAAGCGTATCGTGGAATATAATACTCTGTTTAAATTTTGTGGCAAGACAAAACTTCATAGCATCGACAATAATGCGCCCCCAATCCTCACGACGATGTGTCTTTTCCCAATGTTTTGCAGTATACTTTGGATTGGACGCTTGATAGACGGCCATAATGGGTTCTTGATCGATAAATTTCATAAGTTGGAATAGCTGTTCACTATTCTTGAACTCAACACCGCCAACAGTCAAAGGTGTTCTTGCAAAATTACCCAACACTCCCCAATCTTCTTTCACTTTTCGTATGCATGCACACTTGTTGGCAGGGTACGACTCTATGGAATAGTACGCTGGGTAAAATTCTTTTATGAAAGGGGCTATTCTATAAAAACTCATGTTCTAAAATTTAACGGTTCTTTCCGAACCTTCTACTAACTGCTTCTTTTCATCCAAATCTACTTCCTCCACTTTCAAAATCCTCACCTTTTGGTTATCGAGTATGGCTCTGTTTGTGCCCAGACCAGGATTTTTCCAATTATACGGCCACAAGATAAAGTCCACGCCAATACTCAAGAGGAACTGAGAAGCGGCCTTTTCGCCCTCAAGATCCACCTTACCTGTCAGCCGTTTGGCAAGGAACTTCCGGAAGTCCTTGCCGTCCTGCACGACCTTCTCTGCAATCTTCTCCCCAAGTTTTTCCTCGGCACGCGCTACAATGAAAGGATTGACGGGTTGTTTGAAGGCGATAAAATTTGCACCTCCCATGCTTGGAACTGCTACCGTATAGACATAAAAATGCTTCGCTTCGGGATTGGATCCAGCATAGTGTGCAGCACTACGATAATGCGAGGTGACATATACCCCATAACCAAACTTCACCTTCCCGTCACCCTCTAGGGCATGGGCGAGGTCGAATTCCGAAAAGCAATTCGGCGAACCATGATAGAAGATTTCCATACAAATATCCCCTTTTAAATTATTTTAATACCGCAACATATCCAAATCAACATACACTTACAATAGAAGATCCATTATCCCTGTCCTCAAATTTTGTACTATTCAAAAGTAATTGTCCCTGAACCAATTTTACTGAAAACACCTTCTGTACATACACCGACACGTAATGTTCCAACTGGTTTGCGTTTATTCAACCCAAACGCTTCGTTGGTTCCAATCTCATAGGCAATAGTATTCACGCCTGCCCTTTTGTAAAGGAAACTGTCCTGTAGGAATTGTGCGGACAAGCTAAAAAGACGCTCAAAGAACAATTCTGAGTTGTTAAGCAAGTCAAAGACCAGGAAACTGTTTTCACGACTTAATGGATGACCTATTTCTTGATAGCAACCTTGAACCTTAGAGACCCCATAACCGAAATCACGTAGTTTTTGGACAAGTGTTTTGTTGTCTTTATCATTCTCTATTCGTGTTTTGGGTGTGCCGTCTGGCCGTTCTTTACGCCATGCTGTTATCATAGCACAATCACAATTTACGAGCCATGATATAGCACGTCTCAGGTTTGCATTACTATCAGTAAGGAGTCTTCCTCCATTATTATGAATGGAGATTGCCCCCGATCTCTCAAGTGGGAAAATATCCTCTACTGTTAATTGGACTTCAAAAACTGTTCTGTTTTTATTCATTACGAATTGCCCTATTGGCATTATGAGATTGCAAAACTCGGCCAGGATTTCCGCTCTTCATCAACGGGATAATGGCGAGTGTATTGATATTCTTTTTTATTATTTCGACTGCAAAGATAATAAGATAAAGACAAATAACAACCATTGATATACGTATATTTCATATTTTTTGCATTCCTTTTTGAAAAATGAAATGTCTGTTATAGAACTATGGTCACAGGGGGGCTAAGCTTTTACCCATACTGTTGAAAACATGAAATTCTCCAACCATTTGCTACAAACCTGTCGAGCAATAAACAAATCCATCAGTTTGGTTGTAATTATATTTGCTCCTTTCTCCAAAACATAATCAAAACCACGCAAAAAAAAATCAAAATTGTTTTATACGTATAAACGAAATTGTCAATCGGTATAACATTGTTAATTTTGCAATCCAAAAACAAGTCTTTTTTCAGAAAAGAAGATTCATATACAAAAATAATGAGATATGACACAAATAAATAAATGCCCTACTTCAGATAGCAAAAAACGGCTAAAAGTCGTTTCTGAATGTTACAAAACCCTTAAAAACGGGACTATTCTTCAATTTTAAGTCATTTTTTAGACTAATTTGAAGTAACTTCAAAAAAAAATGAGTAATTTTGTAGCGCGTATGTATATTAATAAGGTGTAACTGCATAATAAAACCTACCAAATACGACGACCTTATGGGTTAATATCCTAAAGGAGATAATTGACGCAATAAAGATGTTTTACCCAAATATGAGCCAACAAAACATTTAAATACAATATCGGCAAAAGTCGAAATAACGTGGTTTATGATGGTAAACAGTCTCACATGTTTATGCGCCAATAACGATTAAGAAAATAACTAATGCGACAGGGGCTGGTTGCATGGAAAGAAGAAAAAATGAGGCGCTATTTTTTAAATGCAATTGTAACCATTGTGATGCTGGTGACATTTTCGCCAGGCTCTATTTTCGCGCAGTCCCAAAGTTCTCAAACCAATTCCCTAGCATACCTTGAACAGACTTTCCCAAAACTCACGAGCCTGTATCATCCGGAATTGATGGACTGTCATACCCATTATATTTTTGCAGTTGACGTGTCCGGTTCTATGATCAAATATGATGATACGGTCACTCCAGCACTTCAAGCTTTTGCACTAGCCTTGCCTCCAGGAGAACAAGTCACCATTATACCTTTTGGTACTGATGCTAAAGAAAACACTCCCGGGCTTTGTTGTAAAGTAGAAGGCCCGACACAGAAGCAAGTCCTTTCGACTGCATTATCTACCTTGTACACCAACGATGGCTACTCACGAGAATTCCGCCATAATACGGATGTTAATAAAGCAGTTGCAGCCATCAACAAAGCCATACTTAACAATCAAGAAGCTCAGATGAATGTAATTGTTATCATTACAGACTTCTTGAATGATCTCCCTAACGGAGGTGAGCAAAAACTAACTGATGAAGATCTAACAAAATTAAACAAAGACTTTGACAATGTTACTAGCGATGCATACACGCGAGTTGTTGCACTACAATTGCCACCAGCAGGTAGTGGAAAAGGGTTCTGTCTTGATCAACTACAAGAAAGGGTCTTCTGCAACACTTCCCTTACAAAGCGTTTTGATGTCATTCAAGCGATCAAGGATAAAGATGCCATTTCGCATTGGTTTGAACAATTATCTAGGGATATAATGACTGAAAAACTGAAAGCAGTTATTCAACTTGATAATGAACGAAACCTACGTCCTATCTTGAAAACTGATATTAGCATCAATGGTACTACCACAGCAGAGATTCATTGGACACCTAACAAATTGTATCGTGAGATAAAATTGGATTCCACATTTACGGATTCAAATTCAAATTATGTTTTTGAAAACAACAAAGATGTATGGCAAACGACCAAAGACACAGTTCTTACCGATATTGAATTAGGCAAGCTAAAACATAAAAGGTGGGGATTAAGATATTACAAAGAGAATTTAAATATTGGAATGTTGCTACCCACGCCATTCGACGATGAGTTAAAAAAGCTTAGTATTGATAAACCAATAGCAGAAACCTCAAGTGAACAAAGTGGACTTATTTTCACATTTATTCTGCCATTCCAGGTTTGTTGCGCTTTGCTTTTACTATTTCTATTATGGATGTATTTTGCATACAAGACAGCACTCTATAATAAGAAAATAAAAATCAGGGGTATATTAACAGTAAAACAGTACCCAAAGGGGAAAGTCCTTATTGACCAACAAAACATTAAAACCTCTGATTCCATAAGCATTGGACAGGGTGCTTATCACGTTGAAGGAGCAAAATGGACAATTAAAATTCATAAGGTTCCAGGCAATTGTTGGATTTTCAAAAAAGCAAAATGGGGCTACACCATGACTGAAGGCGCGGTTGATGGCAGACGTAAGAAAGTATATAACTCAAAGAAAGTCAGCATTGACATGCTTCTTGTCGGTCCTGGGGATGGAATATTTACTCACAACATTAAAATAGACAAACAATAACAAAATTTAAATATTATGGCAAACGAAAAGCATGTTTTCATTGGCATTGGTGGTTCTGGTTGCCAAACCGTTGCACAAGTCAAAGAAAAAGTTTATGAGAAGTTATTCCCTAAGGCTACCAAGTCAAAGGGGCGTATGGAAGCGATGAATGAAAGTTATCGTTTCTTGTTCTTGGACACTGACTCTCGTGACATCGATGAGAGAAACAAGACTAATCGCAAAACTTTTGAGGATGGTCGTGTCTTATTTATCAATCCCCAAACAGACCTCATTAATTTAGGTGATGCTAATCCAAAAGCAATTTATTATGAGGCTCAACAGAAGAAAGACACTCTTCTCAACAAGCGCATTCTTGAAGCTTGTTCAGAAGAATTGGCTGCAAAGATTCCAGATATGCCACTTGCTTTCGGAGCTGGAGCATTCCGTATGAAGTCTCGAATTGCATTTGCACATTCTTTAACTGATTTCCAAAACAAATTTCATGCCGCCGTCGGAGCATTGAATGATATCAAAACTGTTGGCGGAGAAAAAAATACGATTTTCTACTGGGTAGTTGGTAGCTCTGTCGGTGGTACGGGTAGTGGTATCATTAACGATGTACTGTATCAGGTAAATATGATACACCAGCAAATTGTTGGTGATGGAGATCCACAGCTTTTCCTCACCATGTACATGCCAGAGGCATACATTGAACGCAATCACACAGAAGAGAAATACTCTTTAAATGCCTTTGCCGTCCTCAGCGAAATGGAGGCATTCAAAGTGATGAGCAAAAACAATGACCAAAACAAGGTTATGCACCGTATGGCATTCATGAGTGACTACAACCTCATCAACAAAAATCGCCCATATAGTCCATTTTACTATATGATTCCTGTTGACATACAAACTGATAAGGGTACCAATTTTGGATCCCCTCGTACAATGTATCGCAATACAGCAGAACTTCTTTTCCATCTTCATGCCGGTCAAGGAGGTATGACCCATCGTTCAAACATCGATAACTACATGAACGATATTATGGATAAGACCCCCGATAATTTCTGTGTTCCCATGGGCTATGTAGCGCTTCGCAAACCTACTGTAGAATTTGACAATTATTTCCGGTTCCGTTTTAGAAAAGATATTATCGGTACATGGTTATTGAATCCTGCTTCCAGCAAGAAGGGATACATTATTAGCGAAAATGAGAATGAAGAGATGTCTAACCTTTTGTTCTCTTCTCTTGAAGGTAGTGGCGAGAATGTTAGTCATTACTTGATGGAAAAAAATAGTATGAAGAGAAAACTTGAGGAAGCCATAGAAGAGAAACACAAGAAAATAAATGAAGATGAATTTGAAGCATCGTCATTTAAAAGTAAAATTCGCAATATTATAAAACCAATTCTTGAGGAAGGCGACGATGATTCTTCTAAGATTGCCAATTCGATAAACTACGCCCTATGGAAAGCCACGGAAACCATGATCCGGCAGAAAGGTTTATGCTATACAATCGATCTCCTCAACAGTTTCCGAAATTATCTCAAAGAAAAAGACCAAGCAAGCAGCAGCGACAACGACGTTGACTCTATCCTTGACACGACCAAGAGCAAGTGCGGAATTGATGACCTCGCAGAAAAAGCTGGTATTGATAACATACTTGAAAAAGTGAGCAACAAGGCCAATGTTAGTGATGTCCAAAACTATTATTCAGGACTCATCAGTTGGTTAGAGAGTGCTTATGCTAAAGCTACACTTATTCGTCTTGGTAAGTATCTGAAAAAACTATATCTTGATGACAATAAATGTGAAATCGTTATTTTACGAAATCGCTTAAGCAAGTTCAAAGACAAAGCTGAAGACATGAAGAAGGATGCAGAGGACTCATTTTACAAACTTGCAAGTAAGTGCAATGAAGCCAAAAATGATGTAACTACGGTCTACCTTCCCATGCTTAAGAAGATTTGTGACGGTGATGGTTGGATTAAAGGTAATTATTTCAGCAACTGTTATAAGCACATAATAGTCTCCGACGATGAATGTAATGCAGAAAGAGATGCTCTGGCAAAGATGGTAGATGACTATATTTATCGTCCTGGGGCTGAACTAGAAAAGGAAATCCATCAAGAGGAATTCTATGTTACAGAAAAAGATGAAGATGATGAAGAAAAGGCTTATACCCGCTTCTTTGCAAATCCTCGGAAGAACAATGTTGATCCTCAGAATATTATTGAGAACTTCATGCATTTCTGTACAAAATTCCTTACTGAACGTATTGACAAAAATGATGAGATTAATAAGGATTGGAACAATAAGGGTATCTATAAATTTTTTAGTGAATTAACGCTCGACGAAAAAGATGAAGTTCGGAAGTCTTTAAGTCCTGCTCTATTCTTCAGTTATAATAACAACAACAATGCACTTCAGGCAAAATCGGAACCAATGATTTTTATCGCTAAAGATGAAGATCTTGCCAGGGATATGCTTGGGTATAATAAGGCAAATCCAGATCATCGATTTGAAAAAGATGACGATGATAGCACCGCACTTGTTCTCAGGTCCAAGATTGGTTTGTCCTTGCATGATTATCGCGTTTATGAAGACCTAGAACGTCACTATGCTCAGGCATCATTCCGCGAAAAATATCATTTTCATCACGATTTTGCCCAATATGGTAAAGATATCACATTAGATAACCTCCCAGACAATGTAATGCCTGAGCATTACACATTCGTCAAACTCCTTTTGTTGCGAAAATACGAAAACGACGAAGATTTCCGTAGAATGTTCTACTCTGACAAATTTGATAAAGATGTATATCAACATTCTATGTATTTCCAGGATCCATACACAGACAAGGTTGTCTGGATGGCTCATTCCGACGCATTCTCTCAAGCATCAACTGGACAATTATGCCTTATGACAGAAAACAGGGGGCATCTACTTTATGAAAAGATTTCCGGAAAGGATTTCCTTACTAGATTTGAATACTATAGTTCACATTTCCAAAGTCTTTGTTTTGGTGAGACTCTACAGCGTATTATTATGGCCATTATTAGCTATAGAAATACAACGATAGTAGATGGAGAGAAAAAAGAAATAAAGGGCGAAGCAATTCTTAATAGCAAATTCGACCAATATCGCGAAGAACTTCTCGAAGAACTAGCCGCAAAGAAACGCCAAGGAAACAGTGAAGAGAAACGATTGTGGAATATCTTCTACGAGATCCTTCGTGACAGATATGAAATCTGTCAAGACTTTATTGATAAAGATAAATAAAATTATATAAAATAGATAATGCTTCCTCTTTGGATAATTGATATTACACAGAAATCTGACCGATGTGCGATTCTAAAACAAATCATCGGTCAGATTGACCGTGTTCTTTTAAGCGAAGACGCGGATGCCTTCTTAAATCCCCCAAAAGAAGATTCCTTATGCCCCGACTCAAATTCAGAACCAGATTATGAGATTTTATTAAGTCAGGACCCTGCTTTGAACGGCAAGTCAAAAAGTATGCGTGTATGGGAGCAGTTTGGAGTAATGTCATCATCCGATGAAAAAGACAAGGAACAGGAAGAAAATGAGAAGAAAAACCGCCTTGGATATCTTTGGTATTATTCACATTTCGATTCGTCAAAGTACAACATAGATGAAAAAGATTACAACCTTTCTGCTGAAGACTGCGAGCCGAAAGTGAAAGTTAAGATGTCTAACGAACATGCTGAAGACAATGAAGTCCTAATTAGTACAAGCGCAAAACGTCTTGCACCAAAAATATACGAATTCCAAAAAGATCTTGTGAATGAAGGACAACGCTTTATGCAAGTTCTGCTTCGCTCAGCTTCCTCCAAGTATCCGGCTATTAACATATGCGTTATTGGTGATATATCTGAGCGTTTTACGACACTCTTGTACTCATCAATCGCTGTTATGATCCAAAAGGAAAAAGGACGAATCATGCCTAATCACATTCATCAAGGTCTATCCATTTTAGGTATGCTTTATCTGTCAACTGATACAAATTCCAAAGATGTAAAAACCAGGCAAAGAGCCTTATACACTTTAAAGGAAATTGAAGTTCAGCATAGATTGCCAACAGTTCGTGGGTATGATAGGATTCTAATCTACCAAGATGTTCAGAATAAAATAGAACGTTTCTATTCTCTGCTTGACATGAAAGGCCAGGTTCAGTATTTGGCTCAATGTCTCATTCATTTGTATTATGCATGTAATCACCTTCACCCTCTAATCAGCGGAAGTGCTTCTGAAGATGAGCTTTTCTTTTCAATGGGTGTTGTATCTGCTAGTTTTGACACTACAAAACAAGATGAATACGATAGGCGCTATGTTGCAAATGAATTGATCAAACATTTCCTTGAGGAGGGTGAACATCATCAGTCTGACACCGAGGATTTAATAAATGAAGAATTCATTAGCGCTTCAAACCTAATCAACCAATTCTCATCACGAACAATAGACTTGAGCAAAGCTCAGGTTAGGCATCCAAACCCTGACCCCTACAAGGACCTAATTAATAAGGAATTAAAGCGGCTGTATTATAATCAATATCTTAGAGACTTTCCTGCCAACTTAATGTACAAGTTGGTAGCTGTTACAGAAGAATCCTTAAGCAGCACGCTTCAGGAAGTTTCAGCGCAAGGCAAACGTCTGTTTGATGATTTTGCATCAATAACATTACCTACGGGAATAGATAAAATTGTCAAAACGTCAAACGAGAACACCGGATGTCTCACTCGCGTAGAAGAACAACTGGCACGATTCAAGAAGATATTGCAACAACGTAAGGATGAAGTTCCTCACAAAATGGAAACATCCTTTTGGAATTCTGTTATGGAACGGATTCCCAAATACATGCAAACGCATTTCAAAAGATATAATGAAGCATATCAGGCAGACACTAATTCTAAAGGGATTAGCCATGAGCAAGACCGTATAAAGAAAGAGGCTATAGATGATTTGGTTAACCATCTTCGCGTGCAATCAACGGTTGTTAGTCGTATATGCAAAACGCTTTTGCTTTGTGTTATAAGCATGATTGCCATATACCCTATCCTTGATATGATATCACCTTGGCTCATAGACTTAGGACACGTGCGCAAACACGCTGTTCTTTGGGATTTGCTAATCTGTGCGATACCTATTATATGGCAGTCAATATCACTATTTAGATATGAGCGTAAAACCAACAGATTGATTTCTACCCTAAGAAGCTGCTTCTTACATGATGCGTACGCACGTTTGGCAAATCGTATCATTTCTGAGATTAATCATTTCTATGATAAGGCTGGCAAACTATGTATAAAATACGAAGAGAGATGCAATGTCATTAGAAAAGACATTGAGATTTACTCTCTTGACAATTTGCCCGTGCATCCAATCTTACCAGAGACTCAATTCTGCCAACCTCTAATTGGAGGTAAATTTAGTGGTGAACATTTGATTCCCAAGGGAGAACTGGAAAGTAGCGAAATATCTGTAAACCATGCAAGAATGTTTGTTAGCGATCTGAACAAAGGCAATTATTTCACACTATTGCAAACAATGCATGAGTTATTCAGACAATTGTTCAAACAAGTTTATCTCATTCCAGACCACAGAAGGCGATTTGATAAAGAGAAGAATGCATATGTTTTTGTGTCACGTGAGGAAGAAATATGTTGGGAAGAACGTCGTTGGAAATTCATCAATAAAAACTTCCATAAAGCCCTATTGCCATTAGTAAAACAACAGTTCTGTGAAAGAAGGAATTCGACAATCGCAGAAAAGATGTTAAAAGCCAAAAACTCAAAGTCAATTTTCGAAACTTTGATCAAATACTCTGCTGTCAATGGTGACATGACGAGTACAGCTGACAAGGAATATTCCGATGTAAAAATCGGTGTTGTTCCTTCAGAAAGTATTATTCCACTTATTGAAGATAGAATGCCAAATACAGGGACTACTAATTATCAAGTGATATCACAAAAAGATGACACCGATGGAGAGCTATATAAATCATATATGTTCATGACAAGGTGGAGAACATTCAATAGCATTTCTTACAACAGAATATTCCCTCTTGAGGACTTCGACCCAGAATATGCAGAGTTCGTCATCAACAAAGAAGAACGCAAGAATAATAGATATGAGCCATCTTCTCTTATACTTTGGGCAATGAGTCGTGATGAAAAATCATCAGAGTGGTTGAATCTGTTTTCCAGTGATATGTTCGTCCAAGCGGTCACGGATTCTAGATACTATAAAATGATTCTCAACAAAAAGGATTAAGATAATGCTAACAAATTCATTAAATATATTGATTATTGTTGGAGCTGTAGCGGTTTTATCTATAGCATTCCTTCTAATAAGGGCACTACGTCAACGTGTATGGATTTGGGCATCCCCAAATCCGTACAAAAAAAAATTGCCAATAAAAATCGCATATTTGCACTATGACGGAAACAATAATGATGCAGCTAAAATCTCCATAATAGGGTCAGGAGCGATGCCGGCAATTGGCCATGTGGCTCTTAGTTCAGGTGGAGATGAAGCTTATGTTCACCTTTTAACCACAGGATTAACTGAAGATTCAGGAGATTCTCAATATAAAGAATTTGGATACATAGACACCGATGGATATATTTTCCGCAAAGGTGAAAAAAAGCCTATCGGGTACACCGCACGTCCAAGTGATCCCCATACAGCTACAATCAGACCAGAACGCAGATGGAAAGAACTATGGCTTTATACACATTTGAATTCATATCTTGGCACACCGCAGAAGAAAGCTGGAGAAAAAACAAAGGGGGAAACTGACAGCAAGAAACGCAAACATGCTAAGGCACCAGAACCAATTCTTGTTGGAACAACAAAAATGACGGGTCTTAGACTTAATGATAGAGGATATGTCACATCTGAAGCTAAAGCTTCAGCTTACGCCCTTTTCTATAGTATGCATCCTAGGAAAGACTGTAAAGAATACTTTAACCCTGATGCATATTCATGGAAAGATACAGCACTTTTAGCATCTCTCATATATACATTCCTATTTCTCGCATTATTTATATACCATTTTTATATTGACCGTCTCCCTCTAATGCGAGTATCCTATTTTTTGCCTATCAAGACTGGCATATATACTGGGGCTCTAGTAGGAATGTATTATATTATATGGGCTATCACTCGGGCTGCTAAAATTGAATATATTGAACGTTCAAATACCATACAGCCAAAGATTGACCTTTTAAATAAGACGTTGTCAATAGGGAAAATAGATACAATCATCTTGTTTCTAACAGTCCCCGTTACCTATTTTTCATATTACTATTACCGTACTAATTTTTTCCCACTAGCCTATGCTATTGCCCAAGGAGTTCTAATAAACAAATTTTCATTTGGTAGCCGGTCACCGTGGAAGATACGCACCTCTTTCCACGATGAGGAAGAAAATGACGATGACTTTGAATCCGAGATGATAGAAAACCCTTCCAGCAATGATGAAAATGCCATTGTTATGGATTATAAGTGGGAACTAGGCTCCGAGACGGGGAAGAAACTCGAAGGTAAACTTCAACTTTACTTCCCAAGTGGTTATGTTGATGACCTTCGTCGTTGTAATCCTTTCTACATGCAAAAAACTGACGGCACAAATAAGAAAATTATTCAGTCGATGTTCTCAACAATGAAGGAACATCCAGATTTTGTTGCCCGTCTAAAATACATCGGACACTACATTAAAACCAAAGCGAAGTCATCTAATCTTGAAATATATGACGAGCTACAGTTCGCATTAGATTTTGTACAAGAACCTAATATTACATTCCGTCACGACAATCTGAGCACACCTATAAATAATCTCAACAGATATATAAGATATCCTGATGAAACATTATATGACAAGGAGGGCGATTGTGATTGTAAAGCATTCCTCGCTGCAATGTTGTTTTATGTTATGGGTTATGATGTACTGTACTTAGCATCTCGTGAATATCAACATGCTGCAATCGGCATAAGAGTCCCAGATAGGCTCAGGGATTTCTATAATGACGAAAAGGTGCTTGCTGAGAAATGCGTGGATTTTGAAGGAAACCAATACATCATCTGCGAAACCACAGGTGACGAATTCAAGGTGGGAGAATTTATGCGCCCAATGAATATGGATGACTTTGAAGAAAAGTTTACACTTTCAGGACAGCAAAGAACACAAGAAGAGTCAGTAACAAAAATATACAACTGGCGGCTTGATCCAACGTTAAATAAAGAACTCTTGGGTAATCTCATTCTTGATTTCAATATAAGAGAATTAGAAACGCTTCGTTCTGACAATCCGTTTGATCACTACGGAGAAGACGGACACACATACGAAGAGAATGTTCGCCTAATGTTTGATTATTTGACTGATGACGAATACCCTGAGCGTTTATCAAAACTTACAGCAGTAGTAGATTATATTGAGAAAAAATGTGAAGATGAAGGTCTTGACAAATATGAAACACTCCAATTTGCCCTAGATTTCGTTCAAGAACCAAATATCAAATATTGCGTGGATGCGGACAGTGCTGGTATTAACTATGCAAAAGAATACATGCGCTTCCCCGATGAAACACTTTTTGACAAAGAAGGCGATTGTGACTGCAAGTCTTTTCTAACTGCTATGCTTTACCATATCATGGGTTATAAAGTTGTATTCATGATGTCAAACAAACTTCAACACGCTGCGATAGCAATTGAATGCGATGAATCCCTTATTGGGAGAATACCAGAAGAAAATAAGGAAAAATCTATAAAAGAATACAATGGCTCCCAATATGTTTTCTGTGAGACAACGTCTGATGGACATCAAATTGGTATAAGCAAAGATACAAACATACAGGATTTTGAAACAATTGTAGAATTAACAAAACGATAAGTAATATGAGAGTTCTTTTAACAACTATTTTCGCACTATTTGCAATGATAACATTATCATCATGTCAATCACAGGAGGAACGTGTTGTCAGCAGAATAGAAAAGCTATCTGCTCGAATTGATGCCGATGGGAAGAACTTTAGCCCAGAAGATTGGGAGGAAGCTCTTGAAGAATTGGAAGAAATCCATGACGACATGGGAGATTGTGAATTTACTAAAGAACAACTAAAAGCGGTTGGTCGAGCTGATGGAAAGTTGACCATTATCATTACAAAACAGGCTGCTAAAGCCATGGGGCGTGACGTCGGTACCTTGATGAAAAATATTAGCTCTTATGCAAAAGGCTTCAAGGAAGGTGCAGAATCCGCATATGATGAAGAAGAGTTTAAAGATATCGGAAATGATATAATGAACGACTTAAAAGAAATAGAGGAAGACTGGAAAGAAGAATTGAATCAGTAATATATAATTAATTATTATGTCAACAACCTGTATTGCAATATCAAACATGTCCGGCATCGCTTGTGCAAGTGACACCGATCGAACAATTTACCAACTGTCCAAGACATATCCTCTTGCAGTTGCTGTAAATTCTTACTCCCCTATCCCATGGGATACAATAATCAACAACTACAAGCGTTTGGGCGAACCAGAAGAAAAAGAAAACTTCGAAGATTACGCAAAAGACTTCGAAAAGTTCCTTTCCTCCATATCTGTTACAGAAGATTATCAAGACCTCTCCACAGATGATTCAAACATCATTTTTATGGGGTATGGTAAAGATGATTTATTTCCCAAAATTTTTGACACCTGTATATGTTTGACCAATGGAAAATGGTCTTTTGATAATGATAGGACTGAAATCTTCAAAGTGTCCCACCAAGAATATGCCCATATTAATCTTCTTGGAAACCTGGATAGTGTACACACACTAATCTGGGGAGCAACTCGTGACGTTAATGACATACTTCTTGAGAATCATGTTAAAACTTTCAACGTATACAAAGAACGCGTCTTACAAAGATTCAAAGACACAGAATTCGAGGCTTTCGTAACAAAGAAGTTGGAAACTTATAATGCAAAAGAAGACTTCATGATGAAAATGTGCGAAGCCATTGACAAAACATGCGCGAGCGTACTTGAAGGAATTGAAACATTTAGTGTTGAAGACATGGTAATGGCAGCAGAGACTATTGTCAACGCTGAAG
>OCTX012271001.1_pt1 | contig 25060 bp, 13 predicted proteins | sample 1539691 | NCBI WGS metagenome assembly OCTX01 (sample SAMN02144231, study PRJEB22623) | gut metagenome | biome: sheep rumen | host: Ovis aries | place: New Zealand
CCTAAATAAAGCAGTTGGAATCGCCCGTCGCGTTCGCGTCGGTCAATTTCAACTGCCTTATGATTTATCTGCCGCCTGATCAGGCCAGTGGCAGCATGATTTGGTCGCCCAGGAGAGGCGGGTAGAGCCTGTAGATGAGCTTGTATTTCCTGAAGGCCCAGTAGATGATGAGCTGCCAGCGTTGATCGACCCTCAACTGCGACGCAGAAGTGATCTTGTGCAGGAAGTTCGCTGTCTCTGCGAAATTGGAGGTCGCGTCCTCCTTCCCCGCCGTGTAGACCGTGATCGAGTTCCGCCTCCCGTGCCGCGAGATCCTCGCCACGCAGCCCTGGAGCCTGCGCCGCGTCGTGATCGCCTCCTTGTGCGAGCCGTCGCCGCCGAGGGTTTCGAGACTGGTTGGCCTTTCATTTTCCCGCCCCGTTCGGGGCTGATTCGTGGTATAATTGTCCATGTCGTTCTTGTTGTCCTTTGCTGGCTTTGCAACTCAAAGTATACCAAGAACGACGCTTTCTTTTCCAGTAGAAAGCCCGTTTCACCCGCAGGGTGAAAATGGAACCGCGCCATTAGCCTGTAAAATAAGGGCGGAATCAACATCCCGCCAGTTCAACTGCCGCACTTAGGATAAATGAACGCCAAGGCGAACCTCAACGGTGCGGTGCGCATCGACGTCGAAGGCGATGCTACCGTGACGGCAAGCAACCTCCGCATAAAGACCTCCTCCACAAAGGAGCACTGCGCCCTGCTGCTTAAGGACGGCGTGACGCTCGACCTCCACCTTCATGGAGGGATGCGACATTGACGCCATGTCCGAGACGTCGCGGAAGGTCGGCGACGGAGAGCCGTGGACGCCGGAGATCTCCGTAAAAGGCGGTTCCCGCGGATTCTACTCCGTCGGCGTAGGCAAATAAAGTCGCTCTTCGGTGTCGTCTGGCTTGGCCGCAGGTCGTTCTCTACAGTGGCGGCAGGGCCCTCGCGACGGCCGTGAGAAGCGCGTCCGCAGACGGCTGCGTGTAACGCGAGTGCATGCCGCCGCCCGAGTGGCCAGTGATGGCGTCGGTGACGTGTGGAGGTATTCCGGCCTCGTCCATCATCGAAATGAACGTCGCGCGGAAGGAGTGGAAACTTGCGCGACCGCTTCCAACGGCAAAAACGCCGCAGCTCCTGAAAGCTGCGGCGATTTTCCTCGATGGACGGTTGCGTGCGTCCCTTGAAAAAATGTATGGCTCCCCGTCGGGCGGAGACATTCGTCGCCGCAGTATCAGATTCCGCGCCTGTTCTGTCAGCGGAATCGTGAGCGGAATGGGTTTGGTCAGATGCGTCTTGTTTGGCACAACGCGCAGAAACCTCCCTTCCTTGTCGATTTCCGGCAGTTCGAGGCAGGCCACGTCCGACAGCCGCAGACCGGTCGAATAGCCTATCACAACCATATCCGCCAGGTCTCGATTCCTGCTCTGCAGATAACCGTGCACTTTGCGGATCTCGTCAAGCGATAGCCGCCTGTAGTGCTCGTGTCTGCGAAGCGGTTTCACGGTGCCTGCTCCGGACGTCTCCCAAAGCCCATGGTCGAGGCCGAGCGTGCTCCAGACGCGTCGATAAAACACGAGCATCCGACGCGCTGATATATATGCCCCCATAAGTCTCGCTGTTATCTTTGCACATGCCTCCTTCTTTAGTATGTCTTCTGGCAAAAGGCCAAGTTCATCAGCCGCTTCGGCAAGAATCCGCATCCAGCGTTCATAGCTCGTTTCGCTTGCTTCGGAAATCGTTCCAGCTGCGCGAGCCATGAATTCGTCCCAGAGATTTCTCCATGTGAGAGACGCCAGAGCAGAACGTCGGCGAAGCTCAAGGTCGGCCTGCGCACCAAGCCGTGATAGATGCTCAAGCCAAGCCTGCTCGCTGTCTTCCGGCGGCAGAAGTTTTCGCGCCCGCTTCTTCGCAATGTTGAAATCGCCCGTTTTCAGCGAAATCCACTTGCTCCTCCCGCCAAGGCGCGTGACGAGATAAAGGATGTTACCGCGGCGTTGAATCGAACCAATCTGCAGTTTCATGCGCAGATAATATCAAAAACAACCGCACGAGGGCAAATGCGTTTGCAACAACAGACATCCGATATCATCTCACCAAAAACACCTTGATGAAGCACTGGTTGCCGACTGGTTTTGTTGTCGTATACTCGCCGCCGAGAGTCGAAGAGTAGCGCACCTCGACGCTGCCGTTGCCATAGGCGTCGCCGTCTGCGGGGGTTATTGAGATGTTTCCGGACGCATCGACCGAGAAGGACGTCACCTTGAACTTGGCCGCCTCCGTCGCAACGTCGGCAGGTGCGCAGTTCAGCAGGTACGCCTCCGCATCGACGCCGACCGGATCGCCGGAAGCGCCAAACGTCATCGCATTCACGTCCGCAACCGTCTTGTCGTTCGCCTGTGCCCAAGACATGACATTCGACACCACGTTCACATCGGCGTCGGCAAACGCGCCGGAAAGCCCGACATCTTCCGCAGTTGCCGGGGTGGCCTCGTCGCGTTTCGCAGCCGTGACAATCGTTGATGCAGCGATGCTCCACGTGCCGGTTCCGCCGGTGATGTAGTACCAGTTGTTCGTGTCGGCGAAACCTACGACCGTGATCTTCTTCCCGTCCGGCACCGCAATCGCCTCGCCATTCACGGCTTCGACGTTCTGGTCGCCATCCTCTATCGAATACCGTGCGCCCAGAACGCTGGCATCCGCCGCCCAGTTCACGGTGAACTCGTATTCCGGCAACTTGTCCGGCGTCCAAGCGAGGTTGTCCAGCCAGGCACGGTCCTGTCCGGCTTGATTGCTCGATTCATTGTACGCTTGAGCCTTCTTCGCGAATGTCCAGCGGACCAAATTCGTGCCTTCCGGCAGGGTCAGCGTAACGGAACGCCACGAGGCGTCCTTTGTTCCGTAGATTTTACCTGTCCCTCTCGCCGTCTCGCCGTTGAGGGTACATTCGGCCCATGCGAAGAGTTCGCCGTTGTAGCCGTCGTCGCACGAGACCGCCCAATCGAAAGAAAGCGATCCGGAGCCGACAACCGTTGCCTCGATCCAGCTTGAACATGCCGACGACGCCATCTCGCCGTTTCCGCCGATCCCGCCGCTCCGCAGGGCTGTCACGCCGACTTTGGCCTTGTCGGACTGCACCGACCATTCGGCGTTGCCGCCAGAGGCAAACTTGATACCCTTGCCGCTGCAATCCAGCGCCGAGGCGTAATCCTGTTGCCACACCGCCGTGAATGCGAGGTCGGAGCCGCCCTGAACCGTGAAGGACTCGCCGGGGGCGTAAGCCGTGGAACCATCCGTCCAGCCGGTGAGCACGAGACCGTCCTTCGTCGCCGAGTCCTCACCCGGCAGCACGAACGTCGTCCCGGCCACGTACGACTCGTTCGTGACCGTCACCGCAGTTCCGCCAGCGAGGTCGTACATCACGCGCCATTCCTTTGCCTTTGTGACTGCGGTCAGCGTCACGGCCTCCTCCGGCACGATCCACTCGGCCGTCACCACGCCGCCAGTCGGGTCCGCCCAGTGGTCGAGCGAGAAGTTTGGCCATGTCGGTTCCGGTAGCTCACCAATCGGCTCGCCCGCGAACGCAACCACATTCGTCGTGGCGGGGTCACCGCCATCGGCCTCGAACGTCACCGTCGTCTTCTTCCCGAACGACAGCGCATCCACCCAGACGCAGTCCTGCGCCGTGTAGCCAAAATCTCCGATACCGTAGGCTTGGTTGCTCTTCGTGTAGATCCAGGTCAGCCTGTCGCCAGCTGCGACGTCAATCTCAACCGCAGTCCAGTCCGTGACGTTGCCAATGCGGCCCATTTCCACACCGTTCACCGCGAACGCACACCAGGCGAACCTGATGTCGTCGCATGAGGCCGCCCACTGAAACGACAGCGTACCGGAAGACGTTGCCGTCGCCGTCAACACCGACTCGGCCCCCTTGCCTATTGGCCCGCTGCGCATCGACATACCGCCAGCATCATAGGCCTTGTCCGACGTCACGAACCACTCCGCCGCGCCCGACGTGTCGAACGCGAACGCGGCCGCGCCCGGCCCGAGGACAGATTCGCCTATGTCAAGCGACCACACCGCAACAAGTGTGACATCGCTTCCTCCGGGCACCGTAAACGTCGCGCCTGAATCATACGTCTTGTTCCCGTCCGTCCAGCCCGCAAGCGCGTATCCATCCTTCGTCGCCGAGTCCGCGCCAGGAAGCGCGAACGACGCCCCAGCCGTGTAGGACTCGTTTGTTACTGTCACGGCCTCGCCGCCTGCGAGATCGTACGAGACATTCCATTCCTTGGCCTTCCTTACGGCCACAAGCGTTGCGCCTTCCTCCGGCACGATCCATTCCTCGTTCACTGCTTCGCCGTCCGTGGTGGAGACAGCCCAGTGGTCGAGCGAGAAGTTTGCCCATGTCGGTTCCGGTAGCTCGCCAATCGGCGCCCCGGCGAATGCGACTATGTTAGTCTCGGCAGGGTCGCCATCCTCTGCGAGGAACCTTACTGTCGCCTTCTTGCCGAAGCGGAAGTTGTCGACCCAGGCGCAGTCCTGCCCGATGTCATAAGCCTGTGCATTCTTCGCATACGTCCATGACAAGATGTCGCCGGCAGCGATGTCCACTTCCACAGTCGTCCAATAGGTTTCTCCGCCAATACGGCCGATCTCGTCACCATTCACTGTGAAAGCGCACCATGCATAGCCGATTTCGTCGCACGAAGCGGCCCAGTCGAACGAGAGTGTGCCGGCGGACAGTGCGGTTGCCGTAAGAATGGTTTCTTTGCCTGCGCTGATGTCGCCGCTGCGCATCGATGTCGCGCCCTCGCTCGCGTTCGCGTCTGTCACGAACCACTCCGACGAACCCGATGTGTCGAACGCGAATGCCGCCGCGCCGGATCCAAGAACCGCGCCAATGTCGGTGCGATTCCATATTGCAGTCAAGATAATACTGCTTTCTGGAATCGTGTATTCGGTCTCTGGCTCGTATAGGGATGTACCGTCAGACCAGAACGCCAATACATATCCTTCTCCCTTGGTGAGCGACCCCGCGCCTGGCAATATCACAATGTCGCCTGATTCTCCATAAACCGTATTCGGCACAGTTCCGCCCGTGTTGCCGTTTCCATCGAATGCAACTGCGCATTTCCAGCTTGCTGACAGATGTACGTCTGCCGAAGTAATTGTCGATAAAGCAGTGATCATGTTTCCATCTTCGTCAAACCATCCTTCGAACGAACATCCATATCCGTTCCAGACAGGCACTGGCAGTTCTCCATACTCATCGCCAACATATGCCATTATGAAGGAATCGGAACTGCCCAAGTCGCCGCCACGAGCGTTCAGCGTTATTCGAGCGCGCTGCTTTGCCTCGCCTCCGAATATAGAGACGTTAGCGAGGAAAGCCGCGTCGAATCCGCTAACGAGCGCTCCGCTTGCCTTCCAGAACTTCCACATAACGGTTTCTCCGCCGTGGATATCGACGTATTGAGTGGACCATGTGACGCTACCATCAAGTCGGGCGATCTCCTCGCCGTTGACGTAGAATATCGCACCTGCATATGGCTGTGTGTCGCACGATGTCATCCAGTCGAACTTCAGCAATCCTTTCCCTCTTACGATTGCGGAAAGTTCACTCGATGCGTTGGCTCCAATCGCGCCGCTCTTCAACCGTTCGCCGTCAACAACCCAAGGCTCACTTTCGCCGGACATGAATACAACTTCAGGCGGCGCTCCAACTGCATCGGCAAAGCCAATTGTGGGGGCTGACCACACCGCAGTCATAATAACGTCAGCAATGCCCATAATATAGGAGTCGCCAGGCATGTAGAGCGAATTGCCATCGCTCCATCCTATGAACACGAGGGAGCCATTGGCGAATTCTTCCTCCGGGGCTGGCAGGATCACCTCGTCCCATGGCGCAAGATCGGACATCGCCTCTGGTACGTCGCCACAGGTGTTGCCGTTGCCGTAGAACGAGAGACATATATCAAGTTCCCAGTTTTCGTCAGTTGAATACGGCGTTCCGCGCGACAAAGTGAATGCGGTGGTTCCGCCGCCAGACTTTGCAATCCGCCCAAAAGCAACAATCCCGTCTTCTGCTGATTCTCCTCGCTCACCCGTGAACACACCTGATATGACGCGTCCGCCCCATGTCCCCTCAAAAGCCCCAGTCGAAGCATTGAACGTCAGCGCTAAAGAAGTATCCGCAGGCACTAGCATGTCGCCGCATATTTCTACATCAGACAGCAATGAGCCGTCTGACGCCGAAAGGGCGCAACCGGTGATTTTAGCCTGAAGAACGGTGTTTGTCGAATACTCGCCGCCAGTAGGCATTAATATGGATTCCGTGGACGCACTGCCTGTGTGAAGCATTTCCGTTCCGCAGGCGACCAATGGGCCGTTCTGCCCAGAAGCTGCGAGCATTAGCGTTCCGCCGATAACCGTTCCACCGACCTCCGAGTATACCGGCACGGCGACATTACACTGCGAGGCAAATAATGTACTCCCAACTACATTGGCCAGAGATGATGCTGAGAACGGCGTCCCGTCGCCGAGCAATCCCGATACCAACGCAACACCGTTCGTGCCGATGTTCATCTGCAATGTTGCGATGCCATCCATGCAATCGTCAAACGGCGAGACGAGAGCGATATTGTATCTGCCTGCGACCGAAGCCAGGATTGGCGAAACAGCGATTTCCGCTGAATTATCGCGGAAAATCGCCCCGGACAACGAGAAGGAATCTGATGGCAATGTGATGTTCAGTGTCGCAGTGTCTGCGTAGGCGTTGCAATCCAGCGACGCAGCATCCAGATTGCCTATCCGGACTTCAAGTGTCGCACTCCCTGTTTTGCCCCCAATCGTGACGCTCTCGCATGACAGCACCCCTATGCATACATCGCCCCGTTCCATGTATCCGGACGATCTGAATGCATATTCAGATCCTCCAATGTTCACTGCAGCGTAAAGACCGTTGCTTTCGGCGGAAAGCGAGACTTTTGCCAGCCGTGCGCTCGGTACTGGAGGGATTCCCGAGACAGAATCAAGGACCCCGAGGAATACCCCCTTTGCCAAAGCAAGATTCTGCGGATTCCGCTGTTGCTGACTATATGGCTCAAGAGCAGTGTTGACATGGATAATCGCCAGTGTTGAACCGAGATAAGGCGCATCAAGACCTAGGTTTCTGGCGGTCGGACGCAGACGCGCCTGGACGTCGACCACTCCGCTTCCCTCAAAGTTCGCAATGAGGATACCAACGCTTTTGTCGCCGCACTCACCGTCTTCCCAGACGATGTTCCCTGTATCTGTCTCTGCGATGTCTCCGTCAAAGCCGGGCGACGCGGTGCTGAACTCCATGGATGCCTCGCCGTCGCTTCCTCCCTCGCGGCAAACCCATAGTTTGACGGGCGTTCCAGGCGCGACCGTTATCTCCGGCATCGCGATGTCGCCAAACGGCGTCTTTGCGTCGCCATACGCGCAAAATCCAACCGTTCCAGCCCCAGTAGCATCACCCCGTCCGCTTATTGTCACCAGTGCCGTTCCAGGCATAGTTACAACCGCCGGATAGTAGGTATCGAGAACCGCCCCTGAGAGTTCCGATTCAGGAGTTCCAACGGCCTTGATCATGAAAGAGCGCGGTGAGACGTAGTTTCTGCCCAACGACGGAATGAGCTTCACGCGAATGACCTTCTCCGATACATCACCGACCGCCCATTCGACCCGGCCAGAAGCCGCGCAGTAATCTGTTCCAGGCACTGCGTCTATCGCGCCGGTCATCCAATCCACAGCTGTGCTGCTGTCGCCGGATGTGCGGCGCAGCCGCAGTTCTGCGTAGGATGTTCCATCGGCGAATACAATGGACTCATCGGCAAATCCAACTGTGCCAACATCCACAGACCTCATAGTGAACTTGTAGGCACAGTCGCAGGCAGCTTCCTCCAAGTTATGTCCACAGCAGTCGTCGGCGGCAACCTTCAAGTAAACCGTCCCGCTCTCCTTCGCCCCCCATGAAAGGAAACCGTTGAATGACGCTTCAAGAGGAACGCCTTCGTCGTCATAGAGGTAGAAGCCGGGGGCCTGATGTGGCGATTCCGCAGATGCCGGCGTCCAACTGTCGAGACTAAAGTTGTAGTAGACGCCTTCAACCGCTTCGAACCGGAACCAGTCGTTTGTGTCTGCCTCGCCAAACTCCGATGCTGCCCACATTGTGCGCGACAACTGTGCGGGAATGTTTGATATTGCAATTGGCGTTGCGTTTTCCGCAGTGTCGTCTCCGGGATCCCAAGCGTCATGAAGTCCCGGAGCCCCAGTGATATCGTCGACGACAAGTGAGATAGGCTGTCCGCTTGGCGTGTCGTGTGCGTCGTCATCTAGGTTCTCGCATACGCCGATGTAGTATGTGCCCTCATCTGCAAAGGAACGTATGAGCAATGTGTTCGAATCTGTAGGGATGCGCCCGGTGTCTTCAGCGAGGATCGCGCCACTTGCGTCGTAGAGACGCATAAGCAGGTTTGTCTTGGCACCCGTAGTGGCGAAGCGATATGTCGAGCCTGCCGTCGCCTTGAACGAAAACAGGCACTGGTCGATTACATCGTCGTGATATTGGCTTCCTGGTTCGGTTATGTGCCCGGGCGTGAATTCGACCGGCGTTCCGTCCGGTGTGCCAAGCTGGATGCATTCGTGCTCCACCGGCAGTCTTCCCCGCACCACTCCGCTCTTGTAGGAAATGGACACTGAACCCGAACCGGATTCGACGCTGAAGCTGTAGTCGCCGGTTTCTGATGGGGTGACAATGTAGCCATTGTTGTTTCCGTCGGTTTCATAGTCGTAGTGCGTCGGATCTACCGTGCTTATGCCGGATAACTGGCTCATATACTCAATGCTTTCCACCGTTCCGCCAGTTGTCTGGAACAGGTAGTTTTCTCCGGCCGTAAGGTTGACGATGAAATAATATCCTTCGTCCGCATACGGCGCTGTGCACGTAAGCGTGTGCAGCGTCGTCGCCATGTCGGTGATACGTTCCGGGTTCTCCTGGCTGCCGATCGGCTCTACATAATCTATCTGTTGCCAGTGGAATGTAACCTTGGGTATTCCATGGCCGATTTCGTCCGCGTCCCATTTGCGCCAGCTTTTGAAGTCGCCGTTGTCGGTGTAGTCCGCGTCCCAGTATCCGTCTCCATGCACCATAAAGTAAAAGTTCAGTTCCTCGGGGTCATCTTCGCTCCAGCACCCGGCTGCGTCTGCGCCTATACTGCTTCGCATCACAAGCGTGAAGTCATCCACCGCCTCGAAGTGATAGTCAGGATCGTCGCCTGCAAGCACCGCATCAATGCCTGTCACTTCGTCCGTAGAATCAATCCAGACCTTGAGAGGAGTTCCCTTCGTCAGTCTTATTTTGAAATAGTAGACCGGTTCTCCCGTTGCGTTGCCGTCGTTGTTGGCGTCGTATTTGTTCACGCATGTGACCGTATTCGACTGAGCCGCAGTTTTCGCGGTCAGGGATGCAGCTTTATCCCATCCGTCACCCGTGGTGCGTGCAAACGCAGACGCGGAAATAAGGGCGGACGCCAGCATGGTTCCGAACATACGCATTGTTTTCGCTATCATGTGTTTCCCTTTCACAATTCTGTCTTTAGACAACAGCCGACTTTCACGCTTCTTTGGCGCTCATTCCCATCTTCGCCGTAAAACCTCCTTCGCTCATTCCACCAGGCGGCGGCGGTGACGAAGGGGCGGACGATGCCTTCCCCGGCACTTCCGTCATCGAACCCGCATCCGCATCCTGTTGCCCATCCTGGCAGGACAACACCGCGGAACGACACTGTCCGTAATCCTCCGTTGATCATGGTGCTGAATCCGCCGCGCAATGTTCCAGACGAAGGCACGAAGGTGAATATAAGGTCGTCTGGAGTCGACCCTTCGAGTTCAAGCGTTGTTGCGTTTCCATATACTGCCCAGTCAAATGGTGCAGAACCAGCGGCTTCAAATTTCAGGGCAAGAGCTTTCGCGCCATAGTCGTTGAGCAGTCTTGCAACCCACTCTTCTGCGACATAGTACGACCCGTATGCACGTAGCGGTACTTCATAACTGGCCGTAGTCAGAGCCCCCTCGTTGTGTACCCAATATGGTTCTGTAGCGTCCTCGGCGAGGATTACCTGTCTTGTCTGCGTGGCAATTGACGCGCCATCCCCCCTGACGCGGAGAATAGCACCGAGCGTGTCAGATGACGAGGTCGCAAGCAGAGGAAGAAGTAATTCATCCGCTTTAGACGGCTGTAGATAGGCCGTTCCGGAGTAAACTCGCCCATTTGGCATAGAACCGGCGTATGTTACGGCACCGATCTTAACAGCCGCGTCTGTCGTGTAGCGCAGAGAGGTTGTCGCAGGTCCGATGCAAAGCGCTGAATTCGGTGCTGTGTCCGCAGGCATTTCGACAGTGTATGTGCCGCGCCACCGCGAGAGGAACGGCATTGCGCTCTGCATCGCCCACGGAATTTCAGGGGCCTTACATGAATAGCCGACCCCTTCTGGATCTACTATGGAACAGTCCACCGTGCCGTCGGCTCGTGCGGCGACGGTGAGAGTCCAGCCCTTCCTTAGGGCATCAATCTCCTCCTGGACGCCATCGTCATCTTCACTGGTCCAGCAGGAACCGGAGAATACTATGCAAATGCCGCCCGTCGTCCTGAACTTTGCACTTGTTTTGCCACTGCTCGGAACAGTCAAGTCGAGAAGACCTGCGAGCCGGACGCCTCCGTCAGCCGTCATTGGCAGCCCCCGCCATGTCCTCGCGGAAGCAAGGGCGGGAACTGCCTCGCATATGTCCCCTACGGTATAGGCTACCTTGACGGGAGCGCTGCATTCCACACGGCCGTCGTCCGACAGGCGTAACAGGCGGTATGTGACAGAGAACGACCCCGTTTCCTCTGCGACGCCCTGTATCAACACCTCACCTGTTTCCCTGTCAAACGCAAGTGAAATACCCTTGGCGTTTCTGCCAGAGGCGCATACGAGGACACTCCTGTCGAAATCACCACCCGCAGTCGCCACGACCTTCCCACATCTAACGTTCGCCGACATGTTCAATGGTTCTTCTGCCGGCAATAGAACCGGCACATCGCGAGCGACTATGTGCACGTCTGCGAATTTGGCACCATGGTCGATCTCTGAACCAAGCACATCCGACAACTGTATGGTGAGGCTGTCGTCTGCCGTCAGTCCGGATATGTCTATAGGAACGTTTCTTTCCAGCGTGCGCTCGCCGCTTGTCCACGTAAGATTGGTCGTGATGTTCCCTGCGCAGAGAATCGCTGACGCATCTCCGTACGTTCCGCCAATGCGCTCGACGCAAACCTCGAAAGGCTCACCTTCATGTACATAGACGTTCCCCAGTGCGTCCGGCTCCGGCTTGGCGATGCGAATGCGGCCTCGGCTCTTCATGTCATTGTCTCTGACGGTAACTTCACATACAGCTGGACTGCCGATGGCGGCGCCTTGTTCAGAAGAAAGCCTGAAGGCAAACGTGGAGTCCCCGTCCCAGAATCCATCATCGAATATCGGCACGGATATCGTCTTCGTGGCGGTCTCCATGTCCGCCCATTCGATGCGATGATCTTCGCCAAGGTTCCATCCTATGCGTAGCAAATCAGTTGCTGAAATGCCAGAGAGATCGAGCGAAACAGAAACAGCGGCTTTTCCGGCGCTTCCGCCCGAACGCGCAATCTCAAGCACGAATGCAGCATCTTTCCCCTCGACAGCGGTGGCCGAAGTTTTTGAGAACGTAAGTTCGCCCGCCGGAAGAGTCTCTGTATGAAATTTCACAGACATCGTGGTATTGCCGCCGTATGTCGTATATCTAGCTTCGGCGAAAGCAGAAACCTCGATGAATAGATTCGACGCCACCTGCTCCGCAGTAAGGCGCCATGCGTTTTGGTCTGCGGCAAGCGTGGGTATTTCCACGAAAGCACCGGTTGCCGCGTCTGTCAACATGAGAATGCGCGCGGCGGGTTCTGATTTTGCCCCTTCTGGCTTCTCCACAACAACGCGAAACGCTTCGCCTGCCGGAGCGCCAGAGAACGGAAACACGTCCGACAGATCGGCGGCACCGAGCGTACATGTGTTTGTCGCGCCGAAAACGTGTGACGGAAGGGCGGTAGTTCCCGGCTTGCCGTTCTTTTCCTCAGTCGTGTCGGAGGCAAGTGCAACAAGTTCAGTAAGCCTCGCTATGTTCTCATCAAAATCAAAAGGCTCGCTGTTCGCCGAGCTTCCGTTTCTGACGCGTCTCATGTTAACGTCGCCGACAAGACGCCCAGCGATCGTGCCGTCGGAACGGAACAGCATGAATGTCGGGTTTGATACGCGCAGCGCATCCGGCTCAACCTTCCATAGACGGTAGCTGCGGTTCGTCATGGCCGAGAACTGCACCATACCCTCCGCAATAGTCAGTCCCTTACGGGAGAGATAGTACGAGCCGCTGGTCACGTTCGCGCCTCGTCCGCCAACGTCGTGCGTCACCATCGACGAGGTCGTAGTTCCGCTTCTCGGTTGATCCGAGACGACGAGCGCGATTTTGTTCGCCCGAGCCCAATCGGCAAAGCGATCTGCGTATTCTCCCGCCGTAAGATGCTCCTCGCATCTGATGCAATCGGGACACCAGAGTCCGCCGCCGGCGACGACGAGCGTGTATGCGTCAATGCAGGACGCGGCTGCGCGGCGCGCTTTGTTTGTCGCGATGTCGAAGTCGAACGTCCATTCTCCCCATCCGAGGGAGTCTTCTGTGCGTTCGCCTATCCACAGCGGAAAGTGATGACTCGGCGAATATTCTGCAACGAATGTGATGGCGTTAGTCGCATTGAGCACACCTTCCGCGTCACGTAACTGCAACACCGCACTGCCGCCGTCTGCCCAGTGAGCCGCCGTCGGGATGAACACCTCCTGAGTCTGCTTTTCTGCGCCTGCCTTCCATACAACGTTGCTCGTCGAGATGAAACCGTCGGGGAAAATCGCCGTAAGCGTGTTCTCTGCGGCGGCGGTGAAGTTTCTGGGGCGCGTTACAGGCACCCAAACGCCCTTGGTAGAGGGCATAGCCTCGAGCCTAGCTCCGGGAACGCTTCCGCAGGCGAACTCAGCATCGCCGGGGATGATGTCCTCTTCCGGCGCGGATTCGGTTCGGATGTCAATTCTGTTGTTTGCCGCAAACGACTCAAATGCCTCGCGGAAGCCGGCCGAGTCGCCGTTCTGCCAGGAGCCTGCCTGCTTTACTACCGAACCATCGGAATTTTTCATCCAGAAGACGTAAAGCGGCCAGCTGGGCGGAGCTCCGTTCTCTCGCGCGAACATATAAGCCGATTTCTGCGGCTCGCGCATTGCCGCCTCGAATGTGACGGGCGTGTTGTATATGGCCTGGTCCACGCCGTCCTTGAAATACGCGAAGACTGCCCTGCGGCTCGCCAGCCAGCCAGCAAGTTCCGTGTCTTCGTTCATGGACATGGCGAGGCCGTTACAGTACTTGCATCCGCGCGTCCCCCAGATCATAACCAAGGGAACTCCGGATGTCACGGATAAGTTGGTGCATAACGCAAAGGCGTTCTGGCCGGATCCTTCATTTTCACTCCTGTAGCCATAGAATTTCCCTCCGGCGATTACCGGATGCCCGGAAGTCTGGACTAGTCTGGCGTCTAGATATGTTTCAACATCAGTCTCAACGGCGTTGGTCGCCATCGTTACCAGCGCAAAGGCGACAAGAAGGGGCAATACAGTCCAGTTGCATCGCAAAACATTCATTGCTTTACTCCTTGGTTTAGAGGTGCCGTCTCTGCGTTCTGCGGAGTCCAAAGCGGCGTCGTGCCGTCGGGCAGTTTCATCGTTCCGTCGGTCTGTTCGTAGATGGCCCTCGCCGTTTCCGAAACCTCGCCGCCAGTCTCTATCATGACTTTCGTGTAGCTTTCGCCCGCCTGAAGACGCAACATTCTTTCCAAAATCACCTCCGCTTGATCAATACCTTCGTAGTCCTCCCCCCCAGTCAGATGATGATACATGTCCTTTGCACTTGCTTCGCTCAACTGCGTGCCGTTTTCAATCACGTCGACTACAGTTTGAATTGCGGTTTTTGTCTCCATGCGCGTTAGTTCCATTAGCAGGGAATCCACTTCTTCTGTTGTGGTGAGCGTCGGAATCATTTGCTTGATGAGTTCCGCACGCTCAACTTCCTCGGGTACTTCCTCTATCGTCTCTATAAACTTTTTCATGGCTTCTGCCGCTATTTGGGCGTCGTCATCCATCGCCATTTCTGCTAGTTCCGGCATGGCGTCGACACCAAGCCATTCAAAAGTTCGTAAAGAAGATTCACGCACGGCGATGTCATCGCTGTCCATCAGCTCGCGCGCAATCGCCATAGCCATATCTTTGTCGCCGCTGTCGAGTGCGTGGCGCATATGGAACGCCTTCTGACGATCAGCCGAAAGACTCTTGAAATCTTCGGATTCGAGATAAGCCCTCAATCGTGCGATCACCTTTTCCGTCGAGGAGGCGAGACTCTTCTCGTATTCGACTTCTCTCAGCGCCCAGTCGGGAAGACGTAACGGATCGATCTTGTCCGTGCGGTCTATCTTCAAACGGTTTCCGTGTCTTCTTCTTGGAGTGTATTTCCGGTGTTTAGATTTTCCAAGGTCTTCCGACACTGGTTTTGTTTTAACCGTGGCAGAATTCGGTATTCTGCGTACAGTTCCATCGTTGTAAATGCGCAAGCATAGCCATATAATAACGGCGATGCCTGCGGCAATTATGGCGATTATTGCACGACAATTATTCTTTGTAGAGGTTTTCACCATGAGGATACACCACCTTGTTGAGCCCGTTTGTCATTTGGCATTGCACAAAAGTGTCGATCGCCTGCAACTGCATCTGGCGTCGCGCGTCTTTTTTCATTTCCTCGTCGCTTTGTGTTATCAGCAAAGGCTCTTTCTCGATATAGATGTGCTTGACGACACGCGTCTCACGATTTTCTATTCTGCCGTCCTTGTCGCGTTGTGCCGGCTTAATTTCTGCAATCTGTACCATATGTATACCATTATCATCCTCGATTGGCTCGGATATCTCGCCTTCCGTCATGGCAAATACTTCCTCTTCAACGTTTTTGTCGTCCATGTCGCCTCGCTCGAACTCGCCCCAAAATCCTGGGATGTCACGTTCCTCACAGTAGTCCTGTGAATGCGCTTTCGCCATCTCTGCGAATGTCGTCTTGCCGGCGAGAATCTCGGATTTCCACCGCCGCATATCTGATTTATGCATCTCGTTCGTCGCTGTAGCCGCCGCGTTCATGGAGGCCACCTCCTTTTGCAACGCGGCAACCACTTCTTCGGTCACTTTGACGTCTGGAGGAATGTGCTTTGCAATCAGCGCGTTCACCCAGGTTCTCTGAGCAATGTCGTAGAACACCAGCGTCTTGTCGCATGGAAACCGAGCAAGGAAGTCCTCAACTGTTTTTCTCTGCTTCTTGGCAGATGCCGTGACCGTCTCGTTCACAACTTTGAAAACGTCGTTCGAATTCATCACCTCAAGTCTCTTCGCGGCATCAATCAACAGTCTCAGGCGAACGAAATCCGGAACTATCTCACGCCTTGCCTGTGCGATGAGTTCATCCGCTAGAAGTTCGTTCATGTCCTTGCGATTCAATATCTGCTTCGTCCTTAAAGCAAGTTCCTTGTCATACGAATCGCGAGTCATAGGATAGCCGTTCACGGTCACGACCACATCGCTCGGACTCATCTGTTCAAGTCGGCAAACTGCACCCGTTGGAACATCTGTCATGCGAGAGTGCAGCTCAACATAATCCTGAAACGGTGCATCGGCGAAATACGCCTCCGCCGCTTTTTCATCAGTGCTCTTTCCACATCCGCATATGCCTGCCGCTACAGCCAGCGCAGCAATCCCGATGACCATTTTGCGCATTGTGAAAAACTCCTTCGTTTAGTGAAATTGGAGGACGGTCAAGCAACCGCCCCCCAAATTCGATTCATTGTTGTCGCATGAATCGATCGCATATCAATAGCGATTGAGACCGTACGCTGTCGCGAAGTTTGCATCCATGAGCGGTACAGTGAAGCGAGTGTTGGCGGCGGCGGAAGCCTTCACAGGGATGAGGACGTTCTGCTGAGCGAACGTGACATTCCTGTTGAGTTTGACCGCAGCGCCCTTTATCGCCTCGTTGAGATCCTTCAGATTCTCCGTGCTTGCCGTCTGATCAACGGGTGCTGCAACGAACTGATCCGTGACCGTAGCGGCAGGGACGCCTATGCCGAGGAAGTCGGCCCTGGTGAGAGCTTCGCTCGGAGCCTTGCTGGCAGCAACAAACTTAATCGACCAAGTGCCGAACACGACATCCGTGGTGCTCTGGTCAATCTCGCCATCTGTCCAGACATCCATCTGGTCGTAGTCAAGAGTGTTAGCGACATTCACATATGTTCCAGCATCACGGCCGCCAACGAGTTGAGGCTGATAGAACTGATCCTCCCAAATCGCCCCGCGAAGAGCGCGATAGGTGCTGACTGTATAGCCGTTCTCGGAGCAGAGGAACAGACCGCCCTTGAGGCTTCCGCTGAGGGTGTCAAGCGTAATGTTCTCCCCGCCGATCTGGAACCCGCAGCAAGCCTCCGAGTCGTCAGTGACGCGATACTTGCCGATGCCGGTTCCATTCAGCCAGGTGTCGTGATAGAAGCGTCGTCCAGGAGCCGGGGTATTGCCAGGAATCTTCTGCACTGCTTCGAGGGCGGTCTGGAAGTTGTTCCAAAGGCCCGAGCCATTCGCAGAGTTGAACTTGCCGAACAGATAGATGGATGTCCATCCATAGTCAAGAAGGAGGTACGGGGCGGTCGCGGGCCCTGCAACTTCTTGTACGGGGCCGACATTGTTGACGCCGTTGAAGAGCACGGGACGAACACCACCCGCTCTGATGTCGCCGCCAAGGAAGAGAACACCTTCTGCAACACCCGATGTGAGAACACGACCGTTAGTGTTATCCCACGAGTACTTGGTGTCAAACCACTTCGCCTTCAGAGTACCAGGGAGAATTTTCGGCGCACGAACCTGCGCTTCAGCACTGGAGTTCTGAACGACCAGGAAGCAACGGTTGTTGATATGATCCTGCGTGATTGCACGACGCCCAATAGCCTGCGGACCAGCAGTACGACCACTGACGACAGTGCTTGTAGCACCAAGAACATCCCAAATCAGGTAGCCTTTGAGCGTAGCCGACTTCTGGTACTTCTGATAGACTTTAACGGCCTGATTACCAACGTTTACATTGACCTCCTTGAGGTACATGTGCTTGACGGACGCCTTGTAGTCATAGACAGCAGGAGCCTCAGCGAATGCACCCGTAGCCATCGCCGCCGCAGCGGCTGTAAGCATGAGTTTCTTCATTTTTCTTTTCCTTGTTTTGTGAGCTTGGGCTTGTTGGACCCTCACTCGTACCCTTCGCTTTCCGCGGCTTCTGCGGTCACCCGACCGCCGTCGCCATCAGTCCACTACAGGTGGTTAACTTGTTGTCCCCTCGCAGTTCAGGGCTGACGGCTGGATTGACCTTGTCCGTTAACCACAGGCTCGGACACCATGTCCGGGCCAAAGTCAATAAGCAAAGGCGAGAGAATGGGGTTTCCCTTGTTTTTGCTAAAAGCCGGGATGCCGCGCGATTCTACTTGGCGCACCGATGCCTGTCGCTATGGCTGGACCGACACGATATTTTCCGCTGTCTCGCTGAGACTTGCCCAAGTGTCGGCGGATTGGGGCGCCCTGGCGGGCATGACGGCCGTAGATATGATATAATTGCAGTATGAGCAATGCCGAAGAACTAGTTGTTAAACTGTCCGCCAAAGGCCTTACATGCGCCACTGCCGAGTCGTGCACCGGCGGCGGTGTCGGCAGCGCCATAACTGCAGTCGCCGGTTCGAGCGCCGTTTTCAAAGGCGGCGTCATAAGCTATTCCAACGACGTGAAGGCCGGCGTTCTCGGCGTGTCGCGCGATTTGCTGGCCCGGGTTGGCGCGGTGTCGGGCGAAGTTGCCGGGCAGATGGCCGCAGGAGCCCGTTGCGTCATCGGTGCCGATATTGCGGTGGGTCTTACCGGGATCGCCGGGCCGGGCGGCGGCAGCGCCGAAAAGCCTGTCGGTCTAGTCTGGTTCGGCGTCGCGACCGCCGCGCGCATAGCCACCGAGCGCCGTGTGTTCACGGGCGACAGAGCCGCCGTGCGGAGCGCTGCGGTCGCGCATGCAATCGATCTTTTGTCTGCGGCGGCCGACGGTTTGGAGGGGAAAGGGTAGGCCGCGAATGACTGCGAGGCGGGAATTTCTCGATCCGGCAAAAAGTCTTGTGTCCGAAACAGTCCGCTGGCTTGCGCCGCACGTGCGCGAAAACGCCGCCGGGGCCAGATCGCTTTCGCATATCCTTGTCGTCGTGCCGACGGCGCAGTCGGCACGCAATCTTCGCCTCGCCCTTGCCCGCGCCTTCGCGCCCGCAGGCGTTCTGCCGCCTGCCATAACCATGCCGCGCGATCTTCTGGCCGACGGCGGTTCCGCACGCGTCGCGACGAAAGCCGAAGCGTTGTCGACGATGGCCGAAGTCCTGCTCGACGCCGACATCGACTCGCTTGGAGCGCTCTTCCCCAGGCCGCCGGCCGGGCGCGGGCCGGACTGGGCCCTCGACATGGCGGAACGACTCCTCGGCGTCGCGACGCTTCTCGGCGAGCAGGCGATGACGATGGGCGAGGTCGTCTGCCCGGAGGATGCCGCGCGGTGGCGCGACATCGCCTCGGTCGAAAAGGCGTTCTTCGCCGGTCTGGAATCGAAGGGCGTCATGCCGCCGTCGCTCGCGCGCAAGGCTGCGGCGCGGCGCGGCTGCACTGCAGCGGGTGTAGAGCAGATCGTTCTTCCGGCGTGCGTAGACGCCCAGGGAGCGCTCGTCAAATATCTCGAGAACTCCTCGCAGGAAGTAGTCGTGCTTGTACATGCGTACATGTCGGAGGCCGGGAAGTTCGACGAATGGGGGAGGCCTGTCGCAATGTTCTCCGCAGGCGTTGCACCGTCCGCGATATCCGCCGCTCCTACCGCGGTCATCGAGGCTGATGATATCGCGCGGTTCTTTCGCGGCATCCCCGAGACCGATGCGCTCCCGGCGCTGGCGGTGTGCGACGCGCAGATGTTTCCGGAGCTTGAAGGCGCGTTTCAGAACTATTTCTCGGAGGACGAGCTTGTCCTGCGGAATCCTTCCGACGAGCCGTTCGCGCAGTCGTCGTTGGGGCGGCTTCTTGTCGGAATGATCGACCTTGCGGGCCGCGGCGACTACGAGACGTTTTCCGCATTCGCGAGAAGCGGCGACGTCGCCCGCTGGGCGGCGTCGGCTCTCGCCGTCGCGCCGGAGGAGGTGGCGCGTTTTGTCGGCGCGCTCGACGCCGTGCAGAACGCTCATCTTCCGCGCACGATCGACGAGGCTTTGCGCGGGGCCGAGGCCGAGGCGCTGTCGGCCCGGCACGAGGCGGATCGCCACGCCTTTGCGGGACTGGTTTCGCTTGTCCGTGCGATAAAGAACGAACTCGCCGACCCGTTCGCGTTTCTGCGGAAGATTTTCGCCACGGTTGTTCTCGACGAGCGCAGGCCTGGCGACCGCGAGCTCATCGCGGCCGCTGCGGAGGCGCGGCGACTGCGCGAGGAATGCGCGAGCGAGGCCGTTCCCGCGCGACTGCGCAGAGCGCTCTTCGCAAGACTTCTGGGGGAGGCCTCCTACATGCTGGAGCCGACTGCGCCTCATGTGCTGGCGGCGCTGGGCTGGCTTGAGATCCCGTGGTGCGACGACGACGAACTGGTCATATCAGGTTTCAATGAAGGGTGTGTGCCTGAGAGTGTTGTCGGCCATCCGTTCGTCCCCGATTCCCTGCGCGCGCGGCTCGGGCTTTCGACGAACGCGTCCAGGGCGTGCCGCGATTCGTTCATGCTTGCCGAGGCCGTCCGGTGCAGAGCGCCGGGAGCGGTTTCCATCCATCTCCATCAGATTGCAGGCGATAAAAACGTCGCGAAGCCGTCGCGACTTCTTTTCGAGGGCGTGGCCGACGACGATCTGCCGGCGCTGGCGACGAGACTGTACGCCGTCACCAAGGGCGGCGAGGGCGCCCCGCCTAAGGAACTGCCCGGCGCATGGCGGCTCAAACTGCCTATACCTCCGCGTGGAACGGTATGGCGCGAGCGCATCACGCCGACATCGCTCGACACGTATCTGCGCTGTCCGTTCGAGTTCTTCCTGAATGAGGTTTTCGGGGAGCGTAAGGACGACCGCAATCAGGAGCTTGACGAGCGCACCTTCGGAAGTCTGTGCCATGCGGCGCTCGACGACTTCGCGAAGGGCGCGGCTCGCGATTTGACGGATGAAAAGGTAGTGGCCGATTTTCTGGAAGGGGCGCTGCGCCGCCGTCTCGCAATCTACGGCGAGAGCCTCCCTGCGGTGATAGAGCTCCAGGGAGAAGCCGCTATCGCGCGTCTTAGAGCGTTCGCGCCCCTGCAGGCGGCGCGGCGCGCGGCGGGGTGGCGAATTGTCGCCGCCGAGCAGTCGCTTTCGTGCACGATAAAGCATTGCCCTACTCTCATACGCGGGACGGTCGACCGCATCGATTTGAACGAGCGGACGGGTGAAATCGCGATCATCGACTACAAGACGTGGCGCCGTGCCGACGAGAAGAAGCGCAACAGTGTGCAACTGCCGCTGTACCGTGCGATGGTCGAGGCGTCGGGGAGGTTCGACGCTTCCAGAGCGCGATCTGCGAAAGCTTTTTACTGCGTGCTGGCCGAGCGTGCCGAAGACACGCTTTTCGACGAGGCGAACGCGTTCGACGAAGGAATGCAGAGCGAGGCCGAGGATACGGTGGTGAGGCTTCTGGAGGGAATCGCCAGAGGCGTTTTCTATCCGCCCGGAAAGGAGTCGTATTGGAAAGATCATTACAAGGGGCTGGCATGGGAGGATTCCGAGAAGGGGATTGACGAAGGGTGGCTGGAAGACCAGGCTGCGCGGCGCGCCGAATGGGAGCGCGCCGCGGCGGACGGGAAGGAGGCGCAGCAATGAATCTGCCGCCGCTGACAGTAATAGAAGCCTCCGCGGGAACGGGCAAGACGTTTTCGCTCGTGACGCGTCTTCTTGAACTGATATTTGCAGGTGTCGAGCCAGAGCGGATCGTGGCACTCACATTTTCGCGCATGGCGGCCGGCGAGATTTTCAACAGTTTCATAGAGCGTCTTGCGCGCGCCGCAGGCGACAACTGCGCGGCGGCGGAAGAGGCGTCGCGTCTTTCACGAAACCTCACCCGCGCCGACTTCGCGGCGATGCTGCGAAAGGTCATATCGCGCCAGCACCTGTCGCTCATCGGCACTCTCGACAGCTTCCTGATGCGCATAGTTAGAATGGTGCCGCTTGAGCTGGGTCTTGGCGGAGAGGTTTCGGTCATGAGCGATTACCGAAGCCCTGTGGAACAGCAGCGACTTGTCGGCGAGTTGATGGCGCTCGAAGGCGACGATGCGAAGAGCGTCCTGCGCGAGGCCTTCCTCCTTACGCTCGGCACCGTCGGCGCGAGCCGCCTCCTTAAGAGTTTTTCGGAGTGCATCGCGCATTGGCACGGGCGGTACCGCGATCGTCCGGCCGCCGCGCAGTGGGGCGAGCCGTCGGTGATATGGGGCGGCGATCCGCCTGCCGGTCTTGACGTCACGCTGGCGGAGATCCGGGCGTCATCGGCGGCGCTTGAACGCTTTCGCGGGAAAAAAGGCGCCGACAAATTCATCGACAGCGTCGCCGCATTTTCCGGCGCGGCCCTTCCCGATATGCCAAAATGCATGGACGGCGATGTCGATGCGGGCCGTTCGCTCTCCATGATGCGCAGGTGGCGCATCGCCCGGGCTCTTGAGATTACGCGCGGCGCCTACAGACTCATGCGCGCCTACGACGCGGCGTATGCGTCGAAGATAAGGGCGAAGGGTCTGGTGGCATTCGAAGACATGCCGGTTCTTCTGAAGTCGCTCGAACGAGGCGACAGGCTGGCGCTGGAATACAGAATGGACGCGCGCTTCGACCATTGGGCGCTTGACGAATTCCAGGATACGAGCCGCAGCCAGTGGCAGGTGATAGGCGATCTCATAGACGAGAGCGCGCAGTCGACAGAAGGGAAGACGGTCTTCATCGTCGGCGACAGAAAGCAGTCGATCTACGAATGGCGCGGCGGCGATGTGAGGATTCTGGGCGAGGCCGCGGCGAGGGCCTCGCTCCCGGGCAACCGGCTCGTCCCGCTAAACCTTTCGCGCCGCTACCTGCCGGCGATCTCGCGCGCCGTGAACCGCGTGTTTGGCGAAGCGACGGTGCAAGGGGCGTTCGACATGGACGACGCGCCATCTGGCGCGAAGTGGCTGTGCCGCGACCATATAAGCCACGATACTTCACAGGATGGATTTGTGGAGGTGATCGAGGCTCGCAAGAACGGAACGAAGGCGGCGCAATCCGACTTCTTCGAACCGGTCGCGAACGCGCTTATGGCAGTTCGCCCGTGGGAGCGTGGGCTCACTTGTGCGATACTCGTGAGGAAAAACGCTTTCGGTGAGGCGATTCTGGCCTATCTCAAGTCGCGCGGTATCGACAAGGTAGTTTTCGAGGGCGAGAGCGGCGTAGCGGACTGTCCGGCGCTGTCGGCAATCGCCGAACTTGTTACTCTGGCCGAACATCCCGCCGACGCCTATGCCTACGCGCACATAGTCCATTCGCCACTTGCGCAGGCCCTGTGGCCGGCGGGCATGAAGGATATCGCGGCGACCGCCGCAGAACTTCTTTCGGAGTTCACGAGGAAGGGTCTTGTGCGCAAACTGCGTGAAGTCCGCGAATCGCTCAAGCGCGTGCCGGATACATGGAATGCGTTTGTGGAGTCGCGCTTTGAAGACGCGATCAAGTGCGCCGCAGAGTTTGAAGCGGCGCGCGATTCGCGCACGCGACTGTCGGATTTCACAGATTACCTCGCGCAGCGCACGCGTCGCGACTTCGCCGAAGCCGGAATGGTTCGCGTAATGACCATGCATCAGTCGAAAGGTCTCGGCTTCGATTATGTCCTGCTCCCGCTCTACGAGCCGGACGGCCTTGTAGATTCGCGCCACACCGGTCCGCTGGAATCGGAGTCCCCCGACTGGATTGTCGAGAACCCGGGGCCGGATGTCGCCGCGAGCGACGCGACCCTCGGGGCCGCGGAACGCCGCCGCCAACACGCGGCGCGCTACGGCTCGTTGTGCCTGGACTACGTCGCCATGACGCGTGCGAAGAAGGCGCTCACGCTCATACTGCACCCTGCCAACAAAAAGCCGCCGGCTGTGCCTGCAAAGTTCAGCGATCTTGCAAGACTGGTCGGGCTCAAAACAGACGGCGACAGGGAATGGTATCTTAAGGCCGCTGCGTCTCCGGCGGCGCGCGCGGCCGAACCCGCTCGACGCGAAGCATCTGCGCCGCCTCGGAAGCCTCGCGTCGAGATAGCGAAAGTGCGCCCGAGCGAGTCGTTCTACCGCGGGCTTCGCGGCGACGTGCTGTTTACGGAAGGTTTTGGCGCCGCGGCCATGCACGGAACAGCTGTGCATGAGCGGTTTGAGAAGATCGAGTGGATCGATGCTGCGTCGGCGGCAGGCGCGATCGAACGGGAGTTTGTGCGCCCGTCGCCCGATGCGGAGGTGTGGCGCGAAAGAGCATACGAGCGTTACGTGGACGGCATATGGGAGTCGGGGCAGTTCGACCGAGTGGTCTTCTGGCGCGACGCGCAAGGACCGCGCGCGAAGATATGTGACTTCAAGACGAACGCCGTACGCGTCGGCGAGAGCGCCGACGCTTTCGCGGAACGCATGCGAGAAACATACCGTTCGCAGATGGCAGCATACCGAACCGCGTTGTCGGCTTTGTGCGGCCTTCCTTCCTCGCGTATAGAACTCAAGCTTCTGCTGGTTGCGACTGGCGCGGTCGTTGAGGTTTAGCCAACTACCTTATAAGCATCATCATTCCCGGTATCGTGTTTGTGACGACGCATGCAGGCTCGTAGCCGTGCACGAACGCCATATCGTCGATCTGTATGCGCCGGCCCGTTTGGGTCGTCGCAGGCGGCCATATCAGCAGTGTCGCCCGATCTGTCACATTGGTGAGCAGTATGCAGTGGCGCACGAAGTTCGTGCCGAAAAGCTTTACCACGCCCAGATTATTTGTTGCTTCGCCGTTGACCCAGGCAATCGCCATTTCGCGACCTTTTACAACAACCTCTTTCGGATGACACCGCGCGGTTATCAGAAGAGACACGCCGTCGGCCATACCCGGGCCGTTGTATGCAAGAATCCCTGTGCAGTCCGGGTTTGTGTTTGAAAGCTGCAGGACGCCGTTCGTGCCATATGCGACAAAGAGGTTCGTGCTACATGAGAAGGCGTCGTATTTCTCGCTGGTGTAGAAGTCCGCTCCCAGTTTTTTCGCTATCGTGTCGCTGCTCGTGAACAGGTTGTCGTTGAAGTCGTATCTGTCGACAGTCTCGCCTTTTTCTGGAATGAATTCAATGCGTTTCGTGTCCGCCCCCGCGCCGAAGGCGGCGAGCGTGAATGTCGCCAGCATGATAGCCGGCGCGGCGAAACGGCGCATGTTCTGGGCAGAATCCATGTGCACAATTATACCACAACATGGCGTCCTCTGCCCGCAAGGGGTCCATTTTTGATATAATGTAAACCCTATGAGTCAGAATCTATTATCAAAGATTGTCGACGGATTGCGCTCCAAGCCGGGCGAACGCTTCTTCACGCGCCTGGACTGGGCGGCTTTCTGGACGGCAACTCTCGTTACTTTCGCGGTCTATTTCTACACGCTCGGTCCGTCGGTAGGTCTTGAAGACTCCGGCGAACTAGCCACGGCCGGCGCGCATCTCGGAGTGCCGCACCCGCCGGGATATCCGTTCTGGACGCTTTGCAGCTGGATATTCTGCAAGCTTTTCTTCTGGGTCACCTACATGGGCCACCCGACGCCCGC
>OCTX011972046.1_pt1 | contig 25027 bp, 20 predicted proteins | sample 1539691 | NCBI WGS metagenome assembly OCTX01 (sample SAMN02144231, study PRJEB22623) | gut metagenome | biome: sheep rumen | host: Ovis aries | place: New Zealand
ACTGAATATTATATTAAGCAGAAAGGTATCTACACACAGATAGAACTTTTATCTGATTTGGCTGCTAATGCCAAATGTCGGAACTTTAATATTCAAGGTTTTTTATGCACTCTTTCCCCTGACCGCTACGATTTGTACATTGTCAAGCCAAAGAATAACCTTCTAAGCTTCCCCATTAACCAAGTAGTTGGTGATTTGCGACTTGACCAAGGGCACTTACGCTACTGTTTTGTTATGGGAACAGATGAGAATTATAAACACTCAGACGATGACACCATTTGGGTTGCTGGTACGGTTCGTCATGTGTCTTTAGACCAGTTGAACGGTGTAATTGATGAATTAAACAGGATTGCAAAGTAGTTGTGAGATTGGAATGGTAAAATAAAGAAGCAATATCCGGAGCACAGCCCCAGTTATATGTGGCAAAGTAGCAATTTAACAATTAACATTTTAACATTACACAAAACGCTACAGGCACAAATGGCTTTGCCATTAGAACCTTTCGCTATAAACATAGGTAGTTATCACTTTTAACAAAGAGATAAGATAATAAAGATATATGAACTATCGTGCAAATGAGAGCAGAGCAAAGCTTACTTTAGCTATGCTGAGTGCAGACGATAGTGCATGATAAAACTAAGTTTTAGCATGAACATACTCTTAACAGGCGGTGCTGGCTACATTGGTAGCCACACCATTATAGAACTTGATAAAGCTGGTCACAGCGTGGTTGTTGTAGACAACCTCGTGAACAGCAACCCTGAATCTTTGCGACGTGTCGCAAAGATAATAGGAAAGGAGATTCCTTTCTATGAGGTTGATGTGCGCGATAAGGAAGCACTCTCAAAGGTGTTCGATGAAAACAAGTTTGATGCTGTCATTCACTTTGCAGGCTTGAAGGCCGTAGGTGAGTCAGTATCTAAGCCCTTGGAGTACTACCATAACAACATGACAGGCACCTTCATCCTTCTGGATGTGATGCGCCAGCATCAATGTAAGAACATCATTTTCAGTAGTTCTGCTACAGTCTATGGTGATCCTGCCATTATACCTATTACAGAAGAATGCCCAAAAGGTCACTGCACCAATCCTTATGGCCAGACCAAGAATATGCTCGAAGAGGTGTTGATGGATGTTCAAAAAGCAGACCCTGAGTGGAATGTGGTGCTCTTGCGTTACTTCAACCCTATTGGAGCCCATCAGAGTGGCATGATTGGTGAGAATCCCAATGGCATTCCCAATAACCTCATGCCTTACATCACTCAGACAGCAGTAGGCATTCGCAAAGAGCTTGGTATCTTTGGCAATGATTACGATACACCTGATGGTACTGGAGTCCGCGATTATATCCATGTCTGTGACTTGGCTTCTGGCCATGTGGCAGCATTGAAGGCTATTGAGCGTAATTGTGGCCTTGGTATTTATAACCTTGGCACAGGTCATGGCTATAGCGTTCTCGATGTTGTGAATGCCTTTATGAAGGTGAATGCCGTTAACGTACCGTACGTTATCAAACCTCGCAGACCAGGCGATATCGCTACCTGCTATTGCAACCCAGCAAAAGCAAAGGCAGAATTAGGTTGGGTAGCACAGTATGGCATTGAGGATATGTGTCGAGATAGTTGGATTTGGCAGAAGAATAATCCAAATGGATATTAACTGGACAGTCTCTTATCAGAGCTTCTTATAAATAATAAGTTACTTAAAGCTGGTCTACTCGTTTTTACAAATTGAATATTATACAATAGTAAATTTTTTTTGATGTCTCAAAATACTACTTCTGATAATAAAAGAATAGCCAAGAATACAGTTGTTCTGTATATTAGGACAATAATAATTCTTATTATTTCACTCTATACAAGCCGTATTATACTTAATGCGTTAGGTGTAGAAGACTATGGTATATATAATGCTGTTGGTGGAGCAGTCGCAATGCTTAATGTATTGTCTCTTGCACTTTCTGCGGCAATTAGTAGGTTTATCACCTTTGAATTAGGAAAAGGTAACAAAGATAGACTCAAAACGATATTCTCTACAAGTATTAATATACAAATCGGTATTTCAGCGATTATCTTGTTAGTTGGAGAACTGCTGGGCGTATGGTTTTTAAATACGCAGATGAATATCCCACCAGAAAGGATGGTGGCAGCAAATTGGGTGTTGCAGTGCTCTCTATTGACTTTTTGTATCAATCTAATAAGTGTGCCGTATAATGCAAGTATTATAGCTCATGAGAAAATGGATGTATTTGCATATATTGGGATTCTCGAAGCTGTGCTTAAGCTTGTCGTATGTTTTGCTATAGTTGTCTCCCCTTGGGACAAACTCATTGTATACGCAATATTACTCGTACTAATTGCGCTGATTATTCGTCTTATATACGGAATATATTGTGGTTGGCACTTTGAGGAATGTAAGTATCATTTTGTGTTTGATAAGCCGATACTACGCGAAATGACAAGTTTCGCTGGATGGAATTTCTTCACTAATGGTGCTTTTGTGTTCAATACACAGGGTGTAAACCTTCTAATAAATATCTTCTTTGGAGTAACAGTAAATGCTGCACGAGGAATCGCAACTCTGGTAGAGGGGGCAGTGATGCAACTTGTAAACAGCTTCACTACAGCCCTTAACCCTCAGATAACTAAGAGTTATGCAGCGGGTGAGCGTGATGCGATGTTGTCTCTAGTGTTTAGAGGTGCAAAATTCTCGTATTTCCTGTTGTTTGTTATTGCTCTTCCAATTATTGCAGAAACGGAATTCATTCTAACACTATGGCTAAAGAATGTTCCTGAACATGCTGTGTTGTTTGTACAGCTTTCAATGATTGCTTCATTAGTGAATATTGTGGGTAAAACCGGCTATACAGCATCAATGGCGACTGGAAATATAAAACGTTATGTGCTATGGGTAACCTCAGTTGGTATGCTTGCCTTCCCACTTACGTGGGTTGCGTTTGCACTGGGGGCACCCTCTGAGGCTACGTATATTGTATTTGTTATTGTCTATATTCTGGTAGAGGCTATCAGGCTTTGGGTTATGAAGGATTTACTTGATTTCCCTGTCAAAGGATTTTTGAGAGAGGTAATATTGAAAATTTTGATAGTAACAATTGCTGCAAGCATTCTTCCATTCTTGATTGTGTATTTTATGGAATCCAGCTGGATTCGCCTATTTATATCCCTATTAGTTTGTGTTGTTAGTTCTGTGGCGGCTGTTTATGTTATTGGTCTTACCGCAGGCGAAAAACAAATGATAGTTAATACTGTAAAGAGTAAATTATGTCGAAAATAAGTAACATATTAATCTTAGGAGGTACAGGAGCAATGGGCGCTCACCTCACTCGGATTTTGGCCGGTGGGGGGGGAATTCATGTTACCTCACGAAAAGAAAGAAAAGGCGAGAATGGCATAACCTACCATAAAGGTAATGCCCATGATCTTTCTTTCCTCACAACACTTCTTGATGAATGTACGTGGGATGCTATAATTGACTTTATGACTTATACCACACAGGAATTTACAGAACGTTCAGGCTTGTTGCTTAACGCAACGAAGCAATACGTATTTCTTAGTTCGTCGAGAGTATATGCGGAGAGTTCTGAACCTATAAAAGAAACAAACCCACTACTACTCAATAAGTGTGATGACGAAGAATATCTGCTTACCGATGAGTATGCACTTAGAAAAGCAAGACAAGAAAACGTTTTAAGGGCAAGTGGTAGAAAAAATTGGACTATAGTACGCCCATATGTCACTTTTAGTGAAATACGGTTGCAATTATCACCATTAGAGAAGGAATATTGGCTGTATAGAGCATTAAAGGGACGAACAATCGTCTTCTCAAAAGACCTAGCAGAGAGAGTTACCACTTTCACGTATGGTTATGATGTTGCTAGAGGAATCGCTTCCCTTATTGGGAAGGATGATGCCCTTGGGCAAGAGTTCCATATTACAAAGAATGAGTCACATACTTGGAATGAAATATTCTCCACTTATCTAAATGTTCTAGAGGAAGAAACTGGTTTACGTCCCAAAGTATATCTTCTTGAAAAATGGAAGCCATTCTTGGGAGGAAATCATGATCAGGTAAAATGGGATAGACTCTATGATAGACAATTTGATACAACAAAAATAGAAAATTTTATAGATGTAAATTCATTCGAGCCTACACTCCCTGCACTATCAGAGTGTCTTAGGGTCTTTATTAAGCATCCAGAGTTTAAACCAATAAACTGGACGAGTGAAGCAGTAAAAGACAAACTGACAGGAGAGTGGGCAAGTATAACAGAAATACCAGGAGTCCGTCAGAAATTAAAATATTATCTTATCCGTATAGGCTTATACAGAAGATATTAGTAATGTATGACTGACTCATATAAAAAATAGTTATAGAGATGTCAGTCAAAAGTTATCTAAGTAGAGGACTAAAGTTTATAGTCAAAGGAGTACCAGAAGTTAAAACTTATCCGAAAGTATCAACACTCGCACCAAGCGAATTGCTAAAAGGTAGAGTTGCATTGATAACAGGCGGAACAAGTGGAATAGGATTTGAGATAGCCAAAGCATTTGTAGAAGCTGGGGCAACTGTTCTAATAACAGGTCGCACAAAGGTGCGAATCAAAAAGGCTTGTACTTCGATAGATGAAGCGGTTTCAAACAAAGGGCGAATCTATGGGATGGAGATGGATAACAAAAACGTTTCATTATTTCAATCTAAATTCCAAGAAGCTCTTAATGTGTTGAACGGATTAAAAATAGACATATTGGTAAACAATGCAGGACAGAGGGGAGGATACATATCCAACGCTACTGAGTCAGAGTATGATGATATAATGGACACTAATGCGAAAGGAACTTTCTTTCTTACACAGTTAGTCGCAAAATACATGATCAACGAAGGGATAAAGGGTAATATCTTAAATATTTCTTCTGCTTCATCTTTGCGGCCAGCTATATCCGCATATCATATGTCAAAATGGGCTATCCGTGGACTAACAATGGGCTTGGCCAGAAGTCTGACACCACATGGTATAGTTGTAAATGCTATTGCCCCCGGGCCAACTGCTACGCCAATGTTGATGAGTGATGATAGAGGCGGTGATGTCTCTCACCCCCGGAATCTATTGGGACGATATGCGTTGCCTGCAGAGATAGGTAACATGGCTGTTATTTTGGTAAGTGATATGTCGAGAACAATCATTGGCGATACTCTCTTTATGAGTGGAGGTAGTGGTGTTATTACGAACGAAGATGTAGATTTTAATTTTTAATAGATATGAATTTTCATTATTCCGATGAACGTAATGTTCAAATGGTATTGGCTTTATTCAAAGCCTATGGAATCAAACGTATAATAGCATCACCGGGGGCTATTAACATCCCAGTGGTTGCAAGTATGCAGCAAGATCCATTTTTTGAGATGCGGTCTTGTGTTGACGAACGTTCTGCTGCCTACATGGCATGTGGGTTAGCCGAAGAAACAGGTGAGCCTGTTGCTCTTAGTTGTACAGGGGCAACGTCATCGCGAAATTATATGCCTGGACTTACCGAAGCATTCTATAGAAAACTACCAGTAATAGCATTGACATCAAGTAGGGATGCATCATGGATAGGTCACTTATATCCTCAGGTGACAGACCGTATGGCACACCCGAATGATATTATCGTTGACTTCGCTCACATACAGACTATCAAGGATGCTGCGGATGAATGGGATGTTAATATCAAACTGAACCGTGCTTTAAACAATTTGAGATTTGGACCAGTTCATATTAACATTACAGATGCGGTATCTCATACATATAAAACATTGGAGCTTCCTAAAGCAAAGGTAATCCGTAGAATATTGTCGCATGATCAGTTCCCTGAAATGCCCAAAGGTAATATCGCCATATTTTGTGGAGAGCATAAGGCATGGACAGAGAAGGAAACCGAGGTGGTTGATGCTTTCTGTGCGAGTAATAATGCTGTGGTATTTGTGGATCATACAAGTAAATATCACGGAAAGTATCGTGTATTATACTCGATTATTGGCGCACAAGATGGTTATCAAACATCGGTTCCTGATTTTGATTTGATTATTCATATAGGAGAGGTTTCTGGAGCTTACGACGTGTTTGGACCACTGGGGAAAAAAGCGTCAAAGTGTTGGCGAGTGAACTCTGACGGTAAATTCCGCGATTTTTTCCATAAACTCGATTATGTGTTCCAGATGGAGGAGATGGATTTCTTTAAGCATTATACTACTGAACGTGCAAACAACACATTAATTGGTATTTGTAAGGAAGAGTTCGAACGCATTTCTGCTAGTATTCCAGAGATGCCTTTCTCCAATCTTTATATTGGTCAGAAATTAGGCATGAAGTTCCCTGATAACTCAGTTCTGTATCTTGGCATTCTAAATACACTAAGAACGTGGAGCTTCTCAGAGATTAACCCTAAAGTGCGGACTTATAGCAATGTAGGAGGATTTGGAATAGATGGAACGCTTTCTGCGGCAATAGGCTCCTCTTACGCAAACCCTAAACAGTTAACTTTTGTAGTGCTTGGCGATCTGTCTTTCTTCTACGACATGAATAGTATAGGAAACCACTGTGTTGGTAATAATATTAGAATATTGTTGGTTAACAATGGCAAAGGAATAGAGTTCCGTCATTATAACCATCAAGCCGCTTTTATGGGAGAAGCTGCTGATGATTATGTGGCAGCTGCAGGGCATTGGGGAAAGCAGTCGCGTGAATTAGTACGTCACTTTGCGCAAGATTTGGGTTTTAAATACTTATCGGCCTCCAATAAAGAAGAGTTTGCAACCGCCTCACTGGAATTTTTGGATAACAATTATACAGAAAGTCCTATTCTATTTGAATGCTTTACCACAACAGAAGATGAGATGAAATGTCTTGAATTATTGCGAACTTCTAATCAGGAGAAATCTACTCTTTCTAGTTTGAAGTCAATGATGAAGGGTGCCGTAAAGGGGGTTGTAGGTGATAAAGGTATGGATATGATAAGAAATATCAAAAAATAAAATCAATGAAAATAGTTCTAACTGGTGTTGAAACCAATAATAAAGGCGCTGAGTTGATGCTCTATGCTATATTGCAGGAGATAGAGCGGAAGTACCCATATGCAAAAGTCTATATAGATCCAGGTTCAGTAGTCCAAGGGTTAGATTATGTAAATAGTAAAGTCTCACTCAAATATTGGCCATTTGAGTATTATGTTAGGAAGCTACATCTTAAAGGAATCTTCAGTAGGTTGAATATCCCTCAAGATGTACTATCTGACACATATGCAGTTAAAGCGGATTATCTTATAGATGGTAGTGGCTTTTGTTTCTCTGATCAATGTAAACTATGGGGAAGGACTTCAGAATGGTGGGAATCTCTCTTGAGGAGACAATATGAATATGGCGCAAAAATTGTATTCTTACCACAGGCATTTGGCCCGCTAGAAGATCTAGATGTCAAAAACGCAATTCGTGCAATTAATAAATATGCTAATCTTATAATGCCTAGAGAGAAAGTCTCTTATGAGTATTTAGAGAATTCCGGGTTGTTGGATATGCAAAAAGTTAAGATATATACTGATTTTACGTCCCTAGTAGAAGGAGTTTTCCCAAATCAATACTCACATCTGCGAAATGGAATTTGTATTATACCTAATATGAGAATGATAGAAAAGGGGATGATATCCTTGGAAAACTATATTTCATTGTTGTCAAATATAGTTCAGGTCGGTAAAGAAGAAGGACACCCAGTGTATCTATTAAATCATGAAGGTAAGAACGATGAACAACTAGCTTATATGTGTAAAACTCGTTGTGGTGACTCAGTAGAAGTTGTTACCAACTTGGACGCACTTGCTGTTAAAGGGTTAATATCCTCATCTTATCTAACGGTAACTTCTCGATTCCACGGTTTGGCATCTGCACTTAATAGTGGCGTACCAAGTTTTTCAACTAGTTGGAGCCATAAATATGAGGAATTATATAGAGACTATGGACTTGAAAGCATGGTATTACCTTTAGATGATAATAAAAAGGCTGCAGAAATTGTAAAAAGGATGATGGATGAAAAGGAGAATTTAAAAATAAGAACAATTCTAGAAGGAAGTGTCCCAAGAATAAAGAGAGAAACTGAGGATATGTGGAATAATATCTGGAGTATTTGAATAAAATATTATAGTGAATATGACAAAAGTTTCAGCGATTATAACAACACATAATAGAGCAAGTCTGCTTAAAAGAGCAATTGAAAGTGTACTTTCTCAGACATACAAGGATATTGAGTGTATTGTTATAGATGATGCATCGGATGATGAAACGGAAGAATTATGTAGCCATTATCCAATCAAATATGTACATATAAAAAAGGAAGAAAGCCGTGGTGGCAACTATGCGAGAAATCTTGGGATCAAGAAGGCAATAGGAAAATATGTGGCATTTCTTGATGATGATGATTATTGGCTTCCTTTAAAAATCGAGAAACAGGTAGATTTAATAGAGAAAGAGAATTGTGATTTAGTATATTGTGGTAGACGGTTAGAATTGATAGGCGATAATAGTATAGATTACAAAGATGAATATCCAAACCCAGATCTCATTGGAGACATGAGGAAGAAGATATTGCTAACGACAGCTACTACTACTACTGCGATTTTGGTTAAAAAGGATGCTTTGATAGAAATCGGCATGTTTGATGAAAATCTAAGATTTTGGCAGGAATATGAACTCACAATACGTTTAGCACAGCGAAGTTCTTTTTATGCGGTAAATGAAATTTTAATTGTATATCGTGTTGATACTAGAGATAAGAATCGGCTCACGAACAAGTACTCTGATTGGAAAAAGGCCGTCAAGTATATTTATGATAAGCATAATAAACTATATTTTGAATTGGATTTTCTAGAAAAAGAGCAAGCGAAGATGTTGTATGTGGCTGACGCTTCTGTCAGAGCTGCTAATTCTGGTTTAGATTATATAAGCAAATATTATAAAGCATTAATATGGACTAGATTCTTACCAGCAAGAATTTTGTTAAAAATAAAAAAAACACTTTGAGATGATAAACTTTGATTACCTCATTGTCGGCTCTGGCCTCTTTGGAGCTACCTTTGCTCATCAGGCTAAAAAGCTCGAAAAAAAATGCCTTGTTATAGACAAACGTCCCCATTTGGGTGGTAATGTCTATTGCGAAAATGTGGAAGGCATAAACGTACATAAGTATGGTGCACACATCTTCCATACTAACAACAAAGAAGTATGGGACTTTGTGAATAGCATTGTACCCTTCAACCGCTATACAAACTCCCCTGTAGCCAATTATCATGGCAAGCTCTATAACCTGCCCTTCAATATGAACACTTTTTATCAGATGTGGGGTGTTACCACACCTGAGCAGGCTGTCGCAAAGATTGAAGAGCAGAAAGCTGAAGCAGTTGCCAAGATGAAGGCGGAGGGTGTGGCTGAACCACGTAACCTTGAAGAACAAGGCTTATGTTTGGTAGGTAAAGATATCTTTGAGAAGCTTATCAAGGAATATACAGAGAAACAGTGGGGACGAAAATGCTGTGAATTGCCTGCGTTTATCATTAAGCGTTTGCCAGTACGCCTTGTATTTGATAATAACTATTTCAATGATGCTTATCAGGGCATTCCAATTGGAGGTTACAATAAGCTCGTTGAAGGCTTGTTGGAAGGCGTAGAGTGCAAGACCGATACGGATTTCTTCAAGAGCGAATATCGTGATTGGCGCAAATTTGCCAAGCAGTTGGTGTATACAGGTCCTATTGACGAGTACTTTGGCTTCTGTTATGGAAAGTTGGATTGGCGTACAGTCAGTTTCAAGACCAAGGTGCTGGACACCCCAAACTATCAAGGCAATGCCGTGGTAAATTATACTTCACATGAGCAGCCTTATACTCGCGTCATTGAGCATAAACATTTCGAGATGTTTGGACAGGCTGTGTATGATTGCCCCAATACCGTTATCAGCGAAGAGTACTCAACAGAATACAAAGATGGCATGGAACCGTTCTATGCCGTAAACGATGGGCGCAATAACGCCCTTGCAGAGCAATACCGCCAGTTGGCTGATAAGGAGGATGGTGTGTTTTTCGGGGGGCGCTTAGCTGAGTATAAATACTATGACATGGCACCTGTAATAGAAAAAGTTTTGCAAATAAAAAATGTATAACATGGAAAAGTTACTAAGTATAATAATACCGACATATAATATGGAGAAGTATTTGGACAGATGTCTCACTTCTCTTATATTAAAAGATGATGGCCTTATGAAGCAGTTAGAGGTCATTGTTGTTATAGATGGTGCAAAGGATAGATCAAGTGAAATTGCTCACAAATATGAAAACACACACCCTGAGACATTTCGAGTGATAGATAAAGAAAATGGCAACTATGGTTCTTGTATAAATAGAGGTTTAAAAGAATCATGTGGTATATTTCTAAAAATATTAGATGCCGATGATTATTATGAAACGGATGGCCTTGCTGAGCTCTTGCGTAATTTAAAAGATTGTGACGCAGATTTATGTGTTACTAATTACATTACTATAGATGATAATGAAGTCATGTCTGGTCACATAAAAGTGCCAAAAAAATATTGTGAAGGCATCCAAAAAAGTGAAAATATCAAATGGGGTATTGATACAGATGATTTGTTGTTTTCAATGCATGCTTTTTGTGTGAGAAAGAAAATACTAACAGAGCACGATTATTATCAGCAGGAAGGAATCAGCTATACTGATACAGAATTTAACTACTTTTGTCTACTGTACTCAGAAACCATAAGTTTTATGGATATAGATGTTTACAAATATTTAATTGGAAGAGAGGGGCAAACGATATCACCTGAAGCATCTATAAAGCATGCTGATAATTACTTGAAGGTAGCAAGAAGATTACTTGATGATTATGTAAGTAGAACGAATTCGATATCTTTAAGTAGAAAAAACAATATTGTTATTCCTATCAAAAAAATACTTTCTTGTTTTTTTAATACTGAATTGTTGGCAAAAAATAAAGAAGATATCAATAAAGCAGGTGTAAAAGAACTTATTGAAAAGTGTGAGTGTAGTGGTATCGATATAAGAAGTTTTGATTATCATAAGTTGAAATACGTTTATTTCTATAATAAATTCGGACTATCTTTTAATTGGATAAATCATTTAATTGGTAGTATTAAGGGAATAAGAAGATAAGAGTGCAAATATTGAACTATAGTGTTGTTTTTTAGAGAGACGCGATGAAAGTATTACGATTTTTATTTATAGTAACGTTTTTAGCAGCTGTGTTTTTTAACACAATGTCAATTATTGACATTGTGTTAAATACTTTGGCTTTAGTACTGATGTTATTTATAACGAAACGCTTCTCTTTTATTAATCATTTAGGTAAATATCTAGTGCTATTAAGTTTCTGGGTATCCCTAATGGTTATGCCTGCTTTTCATTTAGTTAAAACACTTCAAGATGCTTATAGTATATATGGATATTCCATTTCAGAAAAAGACTATGAGCGTATTTTGTCATTCGGCGCAAAAGTTTTGTTAATAACAAGTTGTTGCTGGCTTGTTTTTTGTACCTTTAGCGAAAAAAACAGAAACAGGCTTTTTCGTTATAAAGTAAAATCTGTTTCAAACAGTACAATTTGGATGATTTTTGCTTTTGTTTATGGCCTAAGCATTTTTAGCATGGCTATTGGCCTAAGTCGTATGGGAGGTGAAGCTGTGCGGCTCCCGTTCCATCTATCTGGTATTATTACTCTTATAAGGGTTACGTTTTTTCCTATTTTTGCTGCAACTATAGCGGAAAATTTTATTCTTAGAAGAAAAAAAATACCTTTAGTCTTTATTATTCTATTTATAATTTGGGGCATGCTGGAAGTTTTTGTTAGATTAAGTAAAGCTGCTTTAGTTTTATCTTTGGCACCGTCTATAGTGGTTATATATATATATTATCGTCCATCACTAATAAAATTAATAAGATTATCAGCCCCATTGATTGTATTGTTTTTTACCCTATACCCTATAGTTGAGACTATGCGCTCACAAGATGTTAAAAGTGGAATCATTAATAACTTCAAATTGGCTTCTTCCCAATTAGAGGGTGAGGAATTAAGTTATTTTCTTCAACCTTTGAATAGGACATTTATGACACCGGCAATATATGCAAAGGATTATGATTACGTAAATCATAGTAGTTTTTTTGATTTTTCAAAGGCACCATTGTTGATTTCTGTTGGAGGAGCTGCTCGTTATCAAACAATAAGTATTGATGGGTATCCAGAAGATGCGAACCATTCCTCTGGTACAACAGGTATGGAGGACGCACTATTATTTGGTGGTTATGGTTTTTGTTACATTATTGTTGTATTGATAATGCTGTTTGCTCTTTATACAGATGTAGTTGGACGTAAAAGGATGTACACAATTTATGTTGTGTTAATTATGATGTTGTGGGGGTTTTGCAATACAGGTACAGTGTCAACATTCATAGGAACCGTAGGATTACAATATTTGTTTTTCCGTTTTATATCAATATTCATATCATATCAAATTAATTTTAAACAAGAAAAAAGTACTATATGAAGTTTGTCATTTATAGTCGTGTAACAAATTCGTATGGAGTGAGTGTCATCATTGATAACATTATTGCTGCATGTCGTAGAAGAAATATAAATTGTAGGCAAATAACCTCATTAGACGAGGCAAAAAACGATGAAATAATAATGCCTTATGGTCTTTTGGAAACGGTAGAAATGATTAGGGAAAAACATTGCCCAAAAGTTTCTTTTCTTATCGATGCTATATCTTTGGGTGCAAAGAATAAATTTATAAATTATACCAAAGTAGGACATTGTTTCCATAGAGATTATATTACTTCTTTGGCAAAATATATAAAATGGCGAGGCTTGGAAAAACAAGTTGTAAAGAAAGTAAAGAGTATAGTATTGGTATCCGAACTTGATGGTAATTATTTGCGGGAAATGAATCCAATAGTCAATATTATAATTTGCAGAAATGGTGCGAATTCAGTTCAAAATATTGGCCATACTGAGTCCGATAAGTTAAGATTGGGTATATTGTCAAGTTGGAGTTCGAGACAGTCGTACGAAGAGAACAACTGGTTTATTAGAAAGTATTTTGTAAATTTAAGCAAAACACACCCCAACGTAGAGCTTGTTGTGGCAGGAAGGGGGGCGTTTATTCATCGTTTGGAGGGTATACCGCAAGTTAGAGTTTTAGGTGAGATTAAAGATTTGGAAGAATTCTTTAGGGAAATAGATATATTTGTTGGTGCAAATCTTAAAGGCTGTGGCATCCTTAATCGCTGTCTTGATGCATTCTCCTATGGTGTGCCTGTCATAGGTTATAAGGAGTCATTTTCAGGATTTGGCTATATGAAGGATTCATTTGTTTCTTTTAGTAATTATAAAGAATTTGAGAATGTGGTGGAGGCCATAAGATACGATCTAAAAAGGCGGAAATGGATTACTGAAAATGCCACAAACTATTTATGCCAATATAATAATTGGCAGCATAATTATGACAAACTGATAAAAGATATAATTAAAATATATAATAGTCAATGAAAAAGTTTTTTATTGCATTTACAATGATTGCGATGTCAACCATCGCCTTTGCACAGAGTGAAGAACCCGCAAAAAATGGTTTTGGGGCAAAGTTGAGAGAATCTAATTTCCATTTAGGAGTAGATCTTCAGACCAAGTATATTTGGCGTGGTATGGAGATGATGACCAATGATGCGGCACCCGTTGTGTTCCCAACAATAAATTACTCGAATAAGGGTTTTTATGCATATGTAATGGGTGGCTATGCTATCAACGGAAAGTACAGCGAGGTAGATTTGGGTTTAAGCTATACCTACAAATGGATTACAATCGCTTTGAATGATTATTATTATCCTTCAGTCAATGTGCCCGAAGATCAGTATTTCAACTTCAAAAATAAGGAGACTGGTCATTGGTTTGAAGGTGTAATTACCATTGCTCCAGAGAATATTCCAGCATACTTATCTGTTAGTAATTTCTTTGCTGGAGCAGATAAGAATTTGGAAGGAAAGCAGGCTTATTCTACTTATGCAGAGATTGGAGGTCATTATGATTTCTTGAATGATCATAAGTTAGGTTTAGCTGTTGGTGCTGCATTTAATAAGAGTTGCTACAATGGATATGAGCATGATTTTAGTATTTGCAATATCGAACTGAAATATACTTATAGCCTCAAATTCAAGAATGATTTTACCCTGCCTCTTAGCGTAGCCTACATCACTAATCCTGTTTTCGAGAAGAGTCATGTGAATTTCATTATGAATTTTGCATTCTAATTATTCAAGATGAACGCAATCATTATGGCTGCGGGAACATCCTCCCGTTTTGTTCCCCTCTCCTTAGAGAAACCCAAGGGTTTGCTTGATGTTAAAGGAGAGGTGCTCATTGAGCGACAAATACGCCAGCTCAAAGAGGCAGGTGTGGATGATATAACGGTTGTTACAGGGTATAAGGCTGCAGCATTTGATTATCTTCAAGATAAATTTGGTGTAAGTCTGGTCTATAACGAGGATTACAATAGGTATAATAATACTTCATCTGTAATTCGCGTTATAGATCGCCTTTCTGATACTTTTATCTGCTGTTCAGATCATTATTTTAGCAGGAATGTATTCCTGGATAAAGCAGATGAAAGCTATTATGCAGCACGCTATGCAAAAGGACAGACAGGGGAGTATTGTTTGGGCCTGGAAGATCATGATTATATCAAGGAAGTCATAGTTGGTGGGCATGATGCCTGGTATATGGCAGGTCATGTTTACTTTACTGACTCTTTTTCTCGGAAATTCCGTGAGATTATGAATGAAGAGTACGTAAAGGATAGCGTAAGAAATGGCTATTGGGAGGATGTTTATATTGAACATATCAATGAACTCCCGATGCAGGTTAAGCGCTATGCTGACAGTGACATCTTTGAGTTTGATACCCTTGATGAATTGCGCGTATTTGATGATAGTTATGTAGAGAATACCCGCTCTTCAATACTGAAGGATATTTGCAAAAGAATGTCTTGGAAAGAATCAGAGCTATCTCATATAACAAAGCGTTCGTTTGCAGAGTCCAAGGCAGAATTTTCTCTAGACCATCTGGGTGAGCATTTTAATATCGTTTGGACTCCAGAGAATATCAATATTGTAAAGCAATGAAAACAGCCGTAATCCTTACTGCACGAAAAGAACGAGAATCGGATATTCCATATCCATTGCTTGCCTTTGATGATGATAAATGTCTTATTGACCGCACTCTTTCTATATTGCGAGAGATAGGCGTTGATAGAATTGTGCTTATTGTAGGCTATCGCTCTGAACTCTTTGACAAGTATCGTAATGAAGATGTAGTCATTTTACAAGCATCCAATTATGAGTTCACAGGTTCTATGGCTTCATTAGCTGCAGCATCAGAAGTTATCGATGATGATTTCTTGTTAGTGGAAGGAGATACCTTCTTTGAGAAAAAAGTGTTAGAGCGCCTTGGCGCTATTGAAGAAGGTAATTGCCTTGTTGCAACAGAAGAAAGTGGTAGCGGTGATGAGTGCTATATTGAGTCTCAATCTGGGTTTATTACAAAAATATCAAAAGATAAGCACAGAATATGCAGATTTGAAGGTGAATTGTTAGGCATCTCTCGTATTTCCTATGAGACATACCAAGCGATGCTGTCCAAATGGCGAAAGAGCAATAACTCATATTTAAATTATGAGCATGTGCTAATGGACGTTACAAAACCTCTTGATCGTCCATTTCTATTCTTCAAGAACTTGATTTGGGGGGATGTGGATTGCCCTGAAGATTTCAAACGTCTGAAAGAAGTGACCTATCGCACACTCCGTCGCAAGGAAGATCCTTTTGATAAAGAGAACCTGCAACAGTATCTTACTGACATATTCCCTGGCAAGGATATCTCGCAAGCAGAGATTATCCAGATAGGTGGTATGAGCAACAAGAACTTCAAAGTCAATTTCGAAGGAAAGAGCTATGTGTTGCGAGTTCCAGGTCTAGGCAGCGAGGGTATGGTAGAACGAACTAATGAGGAGTTCAACGCCCTTGAAGGATGTCGGATGGGGGTAAATCCTGAAATAAGGTACTTCAATGCTAAGACAGGTGTTAAATTGGCCGATTTCGTAGAGAATGCTGAGACATTAAACGCTGGTACTATCCAGCGCCATGATAATCTTCGCAAGATAGCAGATATTTACCATCAAGTACATGATTCTCATGTGCGCTTGAAGAATGAGTTTAATATCTTCCAAGAAATAGAAAAGTATGATAGACTCATTGCGAAAGCAAATGCAGTCATGTATGGTGGTTGGACAGAGTTCAAGCCCAAAGTGATGGCTCTGGAATCACGACTGAACAAGATTGGAGTGGAATTGACAGCCTGTCATAATGATGCAGTACCAGAAAATTTCATCAAGGCAGAAGATGGTACGATATATCTCATTGATTGGGAATATAGCGGCATGAACGATCCAATGGCAGACTTTGCTGCACTATTCATTGAAAGTGAGTTTTCTGAAGATTCCCAGGATTATTTCTTAAGGAAATATTATCAGGATGCTATACCATCGCAAGTAAACGAGCGCATCCTCTGCTATGAAATCCTATGGGACACCTTATGGGCCCAATGGACTGTCATTAAGGAAGCGTGTGGTGACGATTTTGGTAGCTATGGCTTAGACCGCTACACCCGAGCAAAAGAGAACTATAAACAATTAACAAGTAAATATTAAATAAAAATAGTAAAATGAAAACAATTGAGAAGATCAGGACCAAAGTAGATTGGCCTACAACTTTGATACCGTTCGTTATTGTTCTGGTATTGATGATTGTGTTTATGCTCGTTCCTGAGCAGTCAAAAGTATTCGTAGATACTGTTCGTGGTTTCTTAGGAGATACCTGTGGCTTGTACTATGCACTCTTTGGTGTTGGTGTATTAACCACTACATTATATGTGGCTTTTTCAAAGTATGGCAAGATTAAATTAGGTAATCAGGATAAACCCGAGTTTAGCAATTTCAAGTGGGGTACAATGATTTTTACTTCCACGATGGCTGCTGATATTCTTTTTTATTCCTTGTGTGAGTGGGCTCTCTATGGTGCAGAGACTCATGTAACGGGTATGCCTGGTGGAATGGCTATGTGGGCTCCAACATTCACTCTTTTCCATTGGGGACCAATCGCATGGTGCTTCTATGTTATCCTTGCTATTTGTTTCGGTTTTATGATGCACGTGCGCAAGCGCGATCGCCAGCGTTTCTCAGAAGCAGTTCGCCCTTTGTTAGGTAATAAGTCTGATGGCTTCTGGGGAAAACTTATTGATGTGATTGCCATTTTTGCTATTGTATGTGCGACAGCCACTACATTCTCGTTGGCAACGCCATTGCTTTCAAAAGCTCTCTCAACAGTTGTTGGTATTACGGATGGAGTCGGATTAGCAGTAATTCTGTTACTTCTTATATGTGCAGTATATACTATTACCGTATGGTTTGGTGTGAAAGGTATTTCTAAGCTGGCAACTTTCTGTTCTTATCTTTTCTTCGCTTTACTGTTCTATTTCTTGTTCCTTGGTGGTGAAACCCGCTATATTTTGGAAACAGGATTCCAGTCAATGGGTAACCTTGTTCAGAATTTCGTAGGCCTTGCTACATATATGGATCCATTGCGTGAAACAAGCTTTGCCCAAAACTGGACTATCTATTACTGGGCATACTGGATTGTATGGTGCTGTGCTACTCCTTTCTTTATCGCTCTTATCAGTAAAGGCCGTACTATTAAGAATATGGTGTTAGGTTCATACGGCTGGGGCCTTGCTGGTACCTTCATGTCTTTCATTATCATTGGTAACTATGGCCTCGCTCAGGAACTGAAGCACGGTGTGAATATCTCTGGCTTTATTGGAGATGGTGGTAGTATGTATGATGCTATTTTGAAGATTTTTGATACGCTTCCTCTGCCGATGCTTGCATTGATTATGTTGGTTATCACAATGATTGCTTTCTATAGCACTACACTTGATGGAATCACATACGTTGCATCATCTTATTCTTACAAGCATCTGTCAGCTGACAAGGAGCCTGATCGTAAGGTTCGTACTTTCTGGAGTATTCTGCTTATTCTCTTCCCGATCGCATTGCTTTTCGCAGAGAACTCTTTGTATAGTATTCAGTCGGTGACTATTATTGCAGCATTCCCAGTGGTGATACTTTCTATACTATGTACTGTGTCATTCTTTAAGGATGCGGGTAATTATCTAAATGAAAAATAAATCTCTTATGCTGAAAGAACTTCATCTAGTTGAAATAAAAAAGATACAAATTGATATTCTTAATTCGTTTGTCTCCTTTTGCGAGGCTAATGGACTAACATATTATTTGGCATATGGTACGTTGATTGGAGCGGTCCGACATAAAGGTTACATCCCTTGGGACGACGATGTGGATGTTATAATGCCACGTCCAGATTACATACACTTCATAACAAAATATAAAAATGAGCGTTATAAAGTTTTTTGTCCAGAAAAAGACAAGGATTGTCCATTTACTTACGGAAAACTATTCGATAGTCAGACAATTTTAAAAGAACATACTTCAAGAAATTATCAAATAGGATTAAATATTGATATATTTATTCTTGATGGAATGCCTGAAGATGATAATAAGGCTTTGATGCATATTAAAAAGTGTAAACCATGGCTTAATATTATGGACGTAAAAAAGATAGCATACAATAAAAAACGTTCGATAATTAAGAATCTCATTCTCTTTAGTCTTAAATTGCTCTTTTCTCCTTTACCATACAACACTGTTAGAAATAAGGTGATAAAATTAAATAAGATGTATGATTATAACTCATCTGTTTTTTGTTCCGATCTCTGCTACACCAGTGCACTTCATTTACCTAAAAGTGTATTTGGCTCTGGGATAATGGCACAATTCGAGGATAGAGAATATATGATACCCAAAGATTATCATACATGGTTAAGTCGAGTGTATGGCGATTATATGACATTACCGCCTTTAGAGAACAGAATAACCCATCATGATTATATTGCATATCTAAAGTGATAAAATGAAGATACTTATTAATTGCTCGAACTTGAAGCAAGGAGGAGGCATACAGGTGGCTGATTCCGTATGTAGAGAGTTGAATAAATATCCTCAACACAATTTTTGTGTTGTTTTATCGTCATATTTTTGTAAAACAAGTAATGCGATAAATGAATTCGGAAACGTAAAAGTGTTTGAATACGATATTCCGAATAAGCTTAGCACAGTTCTGTTCGGACGAGATAGGTTCTTAGATGAGTTGGTCAAGAATGAAGGTATTGAAGCTGTCCTAACAATTTTTGGCCCCTCACGATGGAATCCAAAAGTACCTCACTTGTGTGGATTTGCTCGCGGCCAACTATTACCTTTTAACACACCTTATTTTAAACAAGTTAGTTTTAAAGAGAAGTGTTTGAATGCAATAGTGAAAAGAAGTTTTCGGAAAAATGCAGATCATTATTGGACAGAAAATGAGGCTGTGACTGAAATGCTGAAAACTGTTTTTCCAGACAAGAAAGTGTATACCGTGTCAAATAGTTATAATCAAGTGTTCGATGAGTTAGATAGTCAAAAAGTGCATCCTTTGCAGATGTTCGATGGAGCAACACTTCTGACGGTAACAAATCCTTATCCCCATAAAAATATTACTTTGTCTATCGGAATAGCAAACGTTTTAAAAGAATTATACCCGGATTTTAATTTTAGGTTCGTCTTTACAATTGATAAGAATCAATTCCCATCTTTAGATGTAGGATTGCAAGAACACTTTGTATTTACAGGTAAAGTTGATATTTCAGAATGCCCTGACCTTTATAGACAAGCTGATATCATGTTCCAGCCATCGCTGATAGAGTGTTTCACGGCTACTTACCCAGAAGCTATGAGAATGGGTGTTCCGATTGTTACATCTGACTTGGAATTTGCACATGGCTTATGTGGAAATGCGGCAGTGTATTATTCGCCCCTTGATGCTGAAAAGGCTGGAGAGGCGATATACAAGGTTGCTACAGACCATGAGCTCCGAAAGTATCTGATAGAAGAAGGGAAAAAACAGCTGAAGAACTTCCTGGATGCAGAAACAAGAGCCGAACGATTGGTTCAACTAACTGAAAAAATAGGCGGTAGCCAAAACTGAAAAAACAAATGAAGTGGAGAATAAGTTTGCTTGTTACGATTGCATTAATGCCGGTACTGTTGTGGGGATGTAGCCCACGAACGGTAGGGGTACGACATGATGTTCAGCAAACGCAACAAGTAGCTCTCTATCATTACGTAATAAAAGAAAACGTTGATTTAGAGGGAAAGACAATTAAGCTACCAAAGGGTGGGACGTTGGTGTTTGAGAATGGAACCATCAGAAACGGAACCATTGTTTTCAACCATACAACAATCTCTGGCGAAAACCCCTCATTCCGTGATGTAAAGGTAAAAGGTACTTTGGCGAATCAGGCTATTTATTCAAACTGGTTCAAATCAAGTGCGGAAGGAAACGATTATCTGACATCAATAATTAAGACGTGTTGTAATAGCTCATCAGACTTCGTGTTTAATGAAGGAAAATACAGGTTTACGGAACCAATTTACTTGTTCGGGAGATGCAATTTGTCTGGCGAGGGAGATGTGAATTTAGTTGTCGATATGGGTAAGGGTCCTTTCTTCTTGTTGGCAGGGAACGACACAATTGGCGGGAAGAATCCAATTACTTGGCATGGTAAGATAGATAACCTAAAGTTTATAGCAAACAGAGGGTCGTTCAATTATTTTGTGAATCTAATAAATGTGCAAGATTGCGAAATATCGAATTGCCTATTTGATATGTCGGGAAAGGGTGTTAATTGCTATAACAAGGTTATAGCCTCTGTCAACAATGCTAAATATTCCAATCCATCTAAGGGAAGAAATATTGTGATAAAAAATAATAGAATAATCATCCATCATACCAAGGAGAATAGGAATAATTCAGAACCAATTGGAGTTGAGAGTCGAGAGAATGTAACAATTGAAGATAATACGGTACTGAATGCACGAGACGATGTTGGAATTCATGGTAGTGCAAATGTAACAGTGAGGAATAATGATGTTACTGCATATGATGGGAGAATCTTTGTGTCAAATAGTACTGATGTTGTTATAGAGAATAATAATATCAAATATGTATTTCCTTCGACAACAGGAATGGGTGTCTATGTAGGTGTTGAATCGGGATATGACAAGATTCCTGAGAGGATTACAATAAAGAATAATTATATTGATTATACACAGGCAGCTCAAAGAGCCTGTTATGGAATTCGTGTGATAGGTGCCAATTATGTAACTATTGTTGATAATGTGATTACTGGTAATAATTATTCTCGGATTGCCATCGAATATACAGAAGCAAAACAGAATCAAAATGACGGTTTGTTGAATAAAGGTATGCTTGTGCCACACCATGTTTTAGTCAAAGGGAATACAATGAATGAATTATGGCTTGCTGGTTATAAGGATTTCATAATTAATAGTATTCGAGTGGTTGATAATACTATAAATAAAGTAGTCTCAGTTACTAACAAGAATATTGTATTCGAGAGGAATCGGATGAAAAAAACAACTAAAATATATGCAGCACCTACAAAGGATAAGAATGTATACAAATGATATAATAGGGGATTATAGGATGTAGGAGGTAATAAAACAATAGCATGAAAATATTATTTGTTTGTCAATACTTTTATCCCGAAGTGTTCAGGGGTAATGATATAGCGTTCCATTGGGCAGAACAAGGGCATGATGTTCACGTAGTGAGTGGTGTGCCTAATTATCCTCATGGAAAGTTCTATGATGGGTATGGGTTGTTCAAGAAATGTCATGAGGTAATCAATGGGGTGAAGGTTACACATTTGCCTATTGTCCCAAGAGGGAATAATAAGGTGACGTTGTTACTGAATTATTTATCGTATCTGATAGTGGGGAATGCATGGATGTTCTTCCATGCTATGACGCATAAGTATGATAGGGTATTTGTGCAACAGTTGTCGCCTGTGACAATGTCAAGTCCTGGAGTGATGTATATGAGGTTACGAAAAACATCTCTCTATACGTGGGTTTTGGATTTATGGCCAGAGAGCCTGACAGCAGCAGGTGGAGTTACTAATAAGTATATATTGGGTTTCTTTCGACACTATGTGAAGCAAGAATATAAGCATTCCGATAAAATTCTGATAAGTTCGAGAAGCTTTGAGAAGAGTATTGCTGAATATGGGGATTATAAGGATAAGATAGTTTATTACCCGCAATGGGCGGACGGAAACGATGGTGTTGAAAAAGCACCTGAGAATACACCAGAAATACCAGATGGGTTTAAGTTAATGTTTGCTGGTGCAGTTGGTGAAGCGCATGGCTTTGAATGTACTATGCAGGCTGCATTGCTGACAAAAGAGCATAAGGATATTAAGTGGATTATTGTTGGTGATGGCCGTCGGTTGGACTGGGTAAGGAGTTTTGTGAAGGAACATGAGCTTGAAGAAACCGTGTTTACGCTTGGACGTTTCCCGTCAGAAACAATGCCTTGGTTCTTCAAACAGGCTGATGTGATGCTGGTGACCCTGAATGATGACCCATTGTTCAAGTTATATGCTCCAGCGAAGATTTCATCCTATATGGCTGCTGCAAAGCCTATCGTTGCTGTACTGAATGGTGAAGGGGCTGAGGTTATCAAAGAAGCGGAATGCGGGTGGTCTTTGCCTGCTGGTGATGCAGAAGGCTTTGCAAAATTGGCTATTGATCTTTCAAAGAAGGATAAGGCTGTTCTGGAAGAGAAAGGGCAGAATGCACTGAAATACTATAATGAGCATTTCGTAAAAGAGAAGTGCTTGCGGAAGTTGGATGAATTGATGGGGTTGTAAAACTTCATCAGCTTTGCAAAAATGAATAATAGAGAGATAATAAATACTAATCAGAAGGTATTCCTTAATCTTTTAAGAGCTGGGCTGTGGGAAAACTGTAGTGAGTTTCAGGTTTCAAGCTTCAGGCTTCAGGACTCTGTAGATTGGAATGAGGTGTATAGGTTGGCCAGTGAACAAAGCGTTGTTGGTGTTGTACTTGCTGGCATAGAGCACTCATATGTTAAGCCCCCTCAGGAAGATTTGTTGCAATGGATTGGAGAGGTTCAGATGTTGGAGCAACAAAATCAAGCGATGAATCAATTCATTGCTAAGCTCATAGAGAAGTTGCGAAGTTCGGATATATATGCATTGCTACTTAAAGGCCAAGGAGTTGCCCAATGTTATGAACGACCACTATGGAGAACGTCAGGCGATGTGGATTTGTTTTTAAGTGATGCGAACTATACTAAAGCAGAAAAGCTATTGTCACCATTGGCTTCAAGCATAGATAATGAAATATTGTATGCCAAGCATAAAGCGTTGACGATTGATGAGTGGACGGTTGAGTTGCATGGTTCTCTGAGGAGTGGTCTGTGGAGAAGTTTAGATCGTGAATTGGATAAAGTTCAGTATGATGTATTCTGTGGTGGTAACGTTCGTTCTTGGTTGAACGGTAATACTCAGGTGTTTATGCCTCGGGCTGATGAAGATGTCGTTTATGTTTTCTCTCATATATTACAGCACTTCTATAAAGAGGGCATCGGACTGAGGCAAATTTGTGACTGGTGCCGACTGCTTTGGAAGTATAAGGATAAACTAGATTACGGACTGCTGGAATCGCGAATCCGAAAAGCTGGCGTGATGACAGAATGGAAAGCATTTGCGGCATTGGCGGTGGATTATTTAGGAATGCCTGCGGAAGCGATACCTATGTATTCAACTTTATCGAAGTGGTCAAATAAGGCTTCGAAGATTATGGCGTTTGTGCTGGAAACAGGAAACTTCGGACACAACAGAGATTATGGCTATTACGATAAGTATCCGTATTTGGCATATAAAACAATTTCTTTCTGGAAGCACATAAAGGATGGATATCGGTATTTCCGCATATTCCCGCTTGACTCGCTGAAAGTCATGACAAGAAGAATTGTTGTTGGTTTTTCTGTAGTGATAAGAGGGAAAAGGAGTGAGTAATAAGTGCGCGCTTAAGAACCTTCAGGAGTTTATGGAGGATGAAGCACGTTCGGGGGCTATGGATTTTGCGTGCATAACACCGCTGTACGTGTATAGGATGTGGGGAGGGAGCAGTGGCTATCGAAGATATTGCCACCGCGATGGAAGAGGTTAGAAGGATGAGGTAAGAAAACTTTTGCGAATATGGATACAAAACCTTTAGAGCATGAAGCATTGGACTTGATAACGTCATTGCTGTCACGATACAACAAGAGATACGTTAAGATGAGTTTTGATGAAGATGGGGCTGACTTCTATATCGTCAAAAAGGAGGAAAGTGAATCTTCTCTAATTCTGAAATGTCTCAAAGGGCAGTCTAAAGGTAGGAACATTACGAATAGAGGTGAAGATGTTGTAATACCAAAGAAATATGTGACGGATAACTTCTTGGCGTTTGTATATGTGAAGAAGGAGGATACAGATGAAGCGCAAACTTATATGTATTCAGCTGAGGATATACGAAATGCTTGGGAGCATAAAGAAGATAATTATAGGCTGTATCTGCCAAAAGATTTTAATCTTAAGGAGGAACATCAGAAATATCTATTTAATAAGAAACGCTCAGAAACAATAGATCTGCTACTGGATAAGGTGGGTGTAGAAAGAAATGAGGTTGATGTGAATAATTTGTCAGATGCTGAGTTCTTTTTCACGATGTGGCAGAAAACTGGTGGACTGCCTTCCATAGAGTATATTCGCAGTATCTTCTCTGTGGATGATATGCAAGATGTTGGAATTAGATTTTTTGTTTTCTTACTATGTGCATCAGTTATCAAAAATGATTCTTCTGACT
>OCTX011854284.1_pt1 | contig 25025 bp, 17 predicted proteins | sample 1539691 | NCBI WGS metagenome assembly OCTX01 (sample SAMN02144231, study PRJEB22623) | gut metagenome | biome: sheep rumen | host: Ovis aries | place: New Zealand
CCTGGTATGGTGGCAAGCGTCAGATTCCTTGCTGATGGTTCTCAAGCCATTAGTGGTAGGTCATTACCAATACCTTCTATTCAGAAGCAATCTGATGGTTCGTTATTTGTATGGACTATCGATAAGGATAGTATCGCTCATCGCACAAAAGTTAGTGTTGGCGATACACGAGGTAATTATATTTCTGTTACCGAAGGACTGAATCTTGGCCAGCGCATTGTCACCGAAGGTTATCAGAAACTAAGTGAAGGTACAAAAGTTATCTATTAGTATGGAGAAAAAAATGGATTGGCTCAAGTGGCCTTTGGAACATTACCCGATATCACTACTAATAGTCGGTATTCTGTTTTTGTTGGGCATCTTTGGAATGTATGACATGCCAAAAGATGAGTTCCCCCATGCAACCATACGACAAGGAGTAGTGGTAGCCGTATATCCTGGTGCGACCACCGAGGAAGTGGAACAACAAGTGGCACGTCCATTGGAACGTTATCTTTTCACTTATGGCGAGGTTAACCGCGTAAAGACCACGACGACATCACAAAATGGGCTTTGCATCGTGATGGTAAAACTGAACGATGACGTCAATAATAAAGATGAAGTATGGAGTAAGATAAAGCATGGATTGAATGCTTTCAAACCTCAACTACCCACTGGTGTGTTAGCTATTGTAGTTAACGATGATTTTGGCAACACATCAGCATTGCTCATCGCCATTGAAAGTGATAAACGCAGTTATCGTGAGTTAAAGGAATATAGCGACAATTTGAGTGATCGCCTACGACGTATTCCCTCTGTGGCAAACGTAAAAATGTATGGAGAACAGAAGGAACAAATCAGTTTGTATATAGACCATGAGCGTTTGCAAGCATACGGAATCGGTCAACAGATGTTGTTTAGTCGTTTGCAAGCCCAAGGTATCACGACCATGAGCGGTAGCATCAACGACGATGACCAACAGATTCCTATCCACGTAGAAGCCATGGAGAATAGTGAAGAAGAGATAGCCAATCAGATTATCTTTTCTGATCCTATTACTGGCAAAGTGGCACGTGTTAGAGACGTAGCACGTGTGGTAAGGGAATATGAACCGATGTCGAGCCGTATTGAGCAAGATGGCCATCCCTGTGTGTTGTTGTCAATGGAAATGACACCAGGCAACAATGTGGTGCAATATGGTAAAGAGGTTGACAAGGTGCTGAACGACTTTCGTGAGAATGAATTACCCACAGATGTTAATGTCACTCGCATTGCCGACAAGCCAAAAGTGGTGAGTACGAGCGTAAGCGACTTTTTACGCGACCTCCTGATTTCAATGGTTATCATCATTCTCGTAATGATGGTACTTTTCCCAATACGCTCTGCCATCGTAGCTGCTATTACCATTCCACTTAGTACATTCGTGTCTGTGTCTATCATGTACATGGTTGGTATCGAACTCAACATTGTCACGTTGGCAGCATTGATTGTAGTATTAGGAATGATTGTAGACAACTCTATTGTGGTCATTGATGGCTATTTGGAATATTTGGGAAAAGGATATGAACCTAAGCGTGCTGCCATCGATTCGGCCAAGCAATACTTCATGCCAATGATGCTTGCCACCATTTGTATATGTGCTATATTCTTCCCCTTCTTGATTACAATGAAGGGTATGTTTCATGATTGTTTGGAAGCCTTCCCTTGGACCATCACTATTAATCTGATGGTGTCTCTTTTCTTGGCTGTTAGTGTAATTCCTTTCTTAGAAGTATTGATTATTAAGCCAAAGAAAAACGGTAATTCTGGAGATTCAGGGAATGCAATAACCAAATGGGTACAAAGCACTTACAATCACGTGCTCGACTTCACATTCCATCATCCTTGGGTAACCATTTTCGGTGGAATTGGTATCATTTTACTATCTACCATCATTATTCCCACGTTAAAGATACGTCTATTCCCATACGCCGACCGCGACCAGTTTGCCATAGAGATTTTCTTACCCGACGGTAAGGGACTGGCCGAAACAGAACAGATAGCAGAGTCGGTGCGCAAAACCATAGAGAAAGATGATAGAATCGTTGGCATTACGGGATTCCTGGGATGTTCGTCACCTCGATTCATGGATGCCTATGCACCACAGATAGCAAGTAGCAACTATGCTCAATTCGTTGTTAATACCAAGTCAGACAAGGCAACCCTCGAATTGTTAGCAAAGTATCAACCCCAACTAAGTGAGGCTTTTCCAAAAGCTTACGTCAAGTTCAAACGCTTGGATTATTTGGAAGTGAATGAGCTGGAGTATCGTTTTTATGGTGAAGACATTGATTCACTACATGTCGTGGCAGAACGTCTGATGGAACGAATGCGTCAAATGCCAGAATTAGAATGGGTACATACTGACTATTTCCAGCCTTATCCTATTATCAACATACAACTTGACCCTGTCATTTCAGCTCAATTAGGTATTACACGCACCACGGCACAATTAGCATTGAGTGCAAACTCAGGCGATTTGCGTGTTGGACAGATATGGGAAGGTAATTACGAACTCCCTATCGTGGTAAAAGACGATGCTGATATGACTTACTCTGACATAGCTAATCTTGGTATTTCATCCCCACAATCAATGATTTCATCGGGTATATACGGCAACAATAGCACTGTTCCATTGCGACAATTAGCAAAGGTTGAGCCATATTGGAGTGAGAGCCGTATCGTACATCGTGGAGGTGAACGTTGTATTACCGTTACAGCTCAATTCGCCCAAGGCGTCTTTACTGCTCCCGTGGAAAAAGAGATAGCTCGTATCATGCAAAAGGAGATTCAACTTCCTCAAGGCGTTCGTTGCGAAGTTGGCGGTGAGATAGAATATGGAGATGAAGCTATTCCACAAATTGTTGGAGGCATTGTTATTGCCATGATCATTGTATTTTTCTTCCTATTATTCAATTTCAAGAAGTTTGGAATCACCTCTGTATGTATGGCCGCCCTTGCACTTATGATTCCTGGCGCACTCATCGGACTTGGCTTGATGAACCGTGCACTGGGTCTGACATCTATTTTCGGACTCATCACGTTGATGGGAATGATTATGCGTAATGAGATACTTATCTTTGAACACGCCATTGAACTAATTAAGAAATATGTGGCTGAGCATGGCGACTGGACAGTGGATCGTGAGGCTTATAACGAAGCCGTAAAGCAAGCAGCCTATGATGCTGGTAAACGCCGCATGGTGCCAATCTTCCTCACCACGGCAACAACGGCAGTTGGTGTGGTTCCGATGATTATTGCACAATCATCGTTCTGGATGCCCGTTGGAGTGACCATCTTCGCGGGAGGAATCGGTTCTCTCATCCTCGTGGTTACTATTTTACCTGTAGTATATTGGAAAGTTTCGACAAAATAGGAAGCCTCTCCCCTTCCCTCTCCCAAGGAGAGGGGGAATACATAGACTTTAAATAAACAAGTAACAATGAAAAAGACAATCATAGCAATATATCTAATAATAGCCACCCTACCGCTATCAGCACAAGCAACCACTCCCCTCTCCTTGGGAGAGAGGTCTGGGGTGAGGGTTTTATCCTTAAATCAACTCAAGGACTCAGCCTTGCGCAACAATATCGCCATTCGAAAGGCTTATCACAACATTGATGCCGCACAAGAACAACGAAAGGAAGCATTCACCAACTATTTCCCCAACGTGAGTGGCGTGGGTGCTTGGTTCAATGCAAACAAGGGAATGGCAAAGATGGACATTAACTTAGCCGATAACATGTCACCCGAAACGGCGATGGCATTGGCTCAAATACTCCCACCTCAGATATTGGGTTCATTAACGTCTCCCATGAGTATGACGATGATGAAAAATGGTGTCGTGGCTGGTATTACCGCTACGCAACCCGTATTTGCAGGAGGACAAATCATCAATGGCAATAAATTGGCAAAAGTAGGTGAAGACGTTAGTCATCTTCAATTACAACTATCAGAAGATGAGGTGGAAAAGAACACCGAACAATACTTCTGGCAATTCGTTACGTTGAAAGAGAAGATGAAAACCATCCGTGCCGTAGAGGAATTGCTTAACGGAATCAACAAAGACGTTACCGTTGCCGTAAATGCAGGTGTTGCCATGCGCAATGATTTGCTACAAGTGCAATTACGACAAAACGATATAGAAAGTCAGAAACTCAAGTTGCAAAACGGCATCAGCATTATCAAGTTACTGCTCGCTCAATATTGCGGACTTCGCGATACTACTTTCGACGTGAGTTACAATGCCGACGTTTCCGTTCCTATCTCGTTGAAAAAAGATCATCAACAAGCTTTATTGCAAACGATGGAATACCAATTACTCAACAAGCAAGTGGAAGCAACGCAATTGCAACACAAAATGGCAATTGGCGAAAACCTACCTACCGTTGCCGTTGGAGCAGGATACAACTACCATACTTTATTGGATAACAACCGTTCGTTTGCGATGATATTTGCCACGGTCAACATACCTATCTCCAGTTGGTGGGGCGGTTCTCATTCCATCAAACGAAAGAAAATCGAGCAACAGAAAGCCATTGAACAACTCAATGACAATTCCGAGTTGCTGAAGATTCGTATGCAAAAGGCGTGGAACGATGTTGACGAGTCGTATCAACAACTCGCGCTCGCACAAAGAAGCATCGAACAAGCGGAAGAGAATCTTCGACTGAACCGCAACTTCTATCAAGCGGGAACATCAAAGATGTCAGACTTGCTACAAGCTCAATTGCTCTACCAACAAGCACTCGACAAACGCACCGATGCATTTGCCGAATACCAAAACAAACTCCTGGAATATAGATTGGCAACTGGCAATTGAATTATGTATTATCGATAACTCGTTAACGAATCATCATCACTGGCGCAATACCATTCGTGGGCTTTTCGGGAAGATATACTTCCAACGCCTCATCAGTTTGTTGGAACTTCACTTTACCATATCCGATGAGTTTCACTGAATGGATGCGCTTTCCATAATCCTTCTTGTTTTTACCAAGCGACTTGATACGAATCGTATGGTCTTTTGGCCAATCTAACGCAATAGCATAAAGCACGTTTTTCTTTTGCGTAAAGCGAATCTCCGAAGACCCTGCATTTTGATAAGAACCTTCATTGAATCCCTGCGCATTTAATTGTATACTTGATTCTGCTATAGGTCCTTCGCCGAAACGCACCCAAGGACGAGTGTCGTAAATCGCCTCACAATTTTGTCGCATCCATACGCCAAACTCATCCATGATGGCTTTCTCTTTCTCATCAAATGTTCCGTCGGCTCGCAAAGGTACACTAAGCAACAAATTACCGTTTTTGCTCACCACATCTACCAACAATCTGACCACGGTAGTCGCACTCTTATACTGATTACGTTCATAGATAGAAGTGTTATAATGCCAACCGCCGATACAAGTACATGTCTGCCACGGTTCGGGAACAATCTCATTAGGCGCACCACGTTCAACGTCCCAAACGAGAGCCTTACGTTGTTCCTTATCAAGAATCTTTCCGAACAACACCGCCTCGTTTTTGCCACGATGTTGCAACATATTATGATTATAGAAATGAGCAGCTATCTTCATGCCCGCATCACTCACGGGATAGAATGGCAACACCGTTGTATCGAAGTAAATCAAGTCGGGATGATAACGATTGATAGCATCAAGCGTTCTATTATAGAAATCGGTAGCATATGCAACGGTTGGTAAAGCGGCTCCATTATCCCATCCCCATTGGTTATGAATCATTCGATCTGCCCAAGAACCTTCACTCAGCGGATGATTTTGCGCATATAACTGTTGCGGGTCTAATCCTTCCCACCACTTACCTTTACCCTCTTCCTTAGTCAACCTACCATCGTAAGTCTTTCCCATCTTATCTCCACTACGGTCATAGCGTCTGGAAGTCTCATAGAACAACCACGCATGGTCAGCATGGAAGGAGATACCGAACGGTAAACCAGCCTTACGAGCAGCAGAAGCCCATTCGCCTAAGATGTCTCGTTTCGGTCCGATGCGCATAGAGTTCCACGGTTGATACTTAGAATCCCATAAGTCGAAATTATCATGATGGTTGCCCAAGGCAAAGAAATATTGCGCACCCAAGCTTTTATAATATGCCACTAACGAATCTGGGTTCCAACGCTCAGCCTTAAATAAAGGTAGAATGTCCTTGAAGCCCACTTCCGTAGGATGACCATAATGCGCCACATGGTACTTATACTGACTGGAACCTTCTATGTACAACGAACGAGCCATCCAGTCGCCCGAACCTTCCACGCATTGCGGTCCCCAATGTGCCCAAATACCAAACTTCGCATTGCGAAACCACTCAGGCGTTTCGTATGTCTTCAATGATTCCCAATTGGGTTCAAACTTCCCCTTCTGCATGGGTTCATCGTTTTCGCTCACCTTAATAATTTGTGCATCTTGCGCATTTACTGGACAAGTCATCATCGCCATCATCCACGCAACGAAAATAAGTATTCTCTTCATGGTCATTCATTTTTGGTTTTGTGTACAAAGATAACACTTTATTTCCATATTTCCATACGAATGAAAGAAAATTCAAACACATTTGACAAGATACGAAATAATCCGACAAAAAAAGTCCGTGAAAATTTTCAAACCAGAATTTGTGAAGCTTAAATGATACGTTTTTGAAGACGAAAAAGCGTGTTTTCACTCATCATATACTACTTGATGAATGAAAATATATACAATTATCCGCGTAAATATATGCTTTAGCAATCGTAAATATATGCTTTACGAAGCACAAAAAGGCTCTTTTTGGGGCGAAAAAACATCTTTTTGGATGAGCCAAACGAATCGTCATTTTGTAAGCCATTGGCTATAAACGATTTACAAAAATCATAGAAGACGTGCATTTTTTAGTGCGAGGTAAAGGTTGGTGAGTAAAAACGCCTTGTAGAGAGCCCTTTTTTGGTATCTTTCTTGACATTTTCCATGTCTACCACTATCCATGAAAACTATCGTTTTACCCATCGTCATTGGAGAAAAACAACAGAGTCGTTTTGAGTTAATGGATGTTAATGTAGATGATTGATGAAAAATTAAGCAAAGAAATGAGGTGGAGAGTGGTGGTGGATATTTGTTTTTTTCGTATTTTTGCACGAAAGAAGGAAAATAATATGGTGGCATTTGCTTTATATCGTCTACCTTACGCCAATGAGTATGTTCGTGCCGTCCAACACAAAGGCGAGGTAGAAGAATTACATAGGTATACGGAACTGAACGGAAAGAGCGGATACGTGATGGCTCCGTTCAGCGCTTACGCAGACGTACCTATCCTCTTGATGCACCCCGACGAGACGACCACTCACAACGTAAACGATGAAATCAAGCGTTTCAACGACCTACATGAAAGCATCGCCGTTGTGGAAAACAAACGTCAAGAGCAGATGGAAAGGAATCGTTATGCAATAGACTTTGCCAATTTCCACACGCAAATCATGAACGGGACATTCAGGAAAATCGTTCTCGCCCGTTGCAAAGAAATAAGAACGCAAGAAAACGTGAATGCAGAAATGCTTTTCCTCAAGGCTTGCGAACGTTATCCACGTATGTTCATCGCCTTGGTGAGTATGCCCCGAAGCGGAACATGGATGATGGCAACGCCAGAAATCCTCTTGGAAGGCAACGGAAAGCAATGGCGCACGATGGCTTTGGCTGGTACGATGAAACTGAAAGACGACTTGAAGGACTTCGACATTCCGTTTGGAGACGTTTCAAAGACTATCTCTTGGTCGGCAAAAGACATCGAAGAACAACGTCATGTGGCTACATATATCAATGAGGCTATAGAACAATTCACGTATGATTACGTGGAGAAAGGACCGTATACATGTAGGGCGGGCAACTTAGTTCACTTACGTAGCGACTTCACGTTTACCTTGAAAGAACAAGAGCGTTTAGGCAACTTTCTACATCGTTTGCACCCTACCCCAGCTGTATGCGGATTGCCCAAGGAAGACGTTCGTCGTTTTATCTTGCAAAACGAGTGTACCGCCCGACGATATTATAGCGGCTTTACGGGCATTCTCAATCCCGAAAGCGAAACCCATCTCTTCGTATCGTTGCGTTGCATGGAAATCAAAGACCATGTTTGTGTCCTTCATGCAGGTGGTGGATTGTTAAGAGACAGCATCGAGGAAAAGGAATGGGAAGAAACGGAAGCGAAAATGGAAACCATGAAAGAACTATTAGAATAATGTATAGCAACAAGACAAATGTCAATATCCTCACGGCATTACTGTTGAAACATGGTATATCAGATGCCGTGGTTTGCCCAGGAAGCAGGAATGCGCCTATCGTGCATAATCTCGTAGAGTGCAAAGACATTGAATGCCATAGCGTAACAGATGAACGTTCGGCGGGATTCTATGCGTTAGGAATGGCACAAGCCACCCATGCACCTGTAGTGGTTTGCGTTACTTCAGGAACGGCTTTGCTCAATCTTTTGCCAGCCGTAGCTGAGGCTTACTATCAACATGTGCCGTTGATAGTGATATCAGCCGACCGTCCTCCGCAATGGATTGACCAACTCGACGGACAAACATTACCACAACAAGACGCATTGGGAAGGTTCGTGAAAAAAGCCGTTTCATTGCCCGAACCACATAATAACGAGGAACATTGGTATTGCAACCGATTGGTAAACGAGGCGTTGAGAGCCACACGACTACACGGAGGTGGTCCAGTACATATCAACGTACCGTTGACGGAACCCTTGTATGAGTTTACTACAAAGAAATTGCCCGACGAACGAACGATTACCGTTTTCTATCCACGCAATGATGAACGGCCAATGGAAATAGCCAGTCCATTGTTTTGGAAATCCAAGAAGCCCATGATAATCGTTGGGCAATTATCCGAAAATGATCTTATGGCTGAGGATTTCGTTGGTATTTCGGGATTTGCCGGCGTGCTCAACGAGACATTGAGTTTTAATTGCGGTGCTTGTCATTTCGATGAGTTATTATGCAAGAAATTGCCAAAGGAATACCTTCCCGACTTCGTATTATATTTAGGTAATATATTGGTGAGCAAACGCATGAAAGAATTTTTGCGGCAATTGCCACCAGAAACATCTATTTGGGCGGTGAGTGAAGACGAACAAATACACGATACATTCCAATCACTCGATTGCGTGATTATCGGTCATCCCGCAGACGTGCTTGCCGACCTCAAGAAACATTGCGATAAATGGAAGAACAGAACCACTCCATTCTTTGATAGATGGGATGAAACATTGGCAGAAGTAGATGAGAGTATAGAAAACTTTACCCCTGACTACTCGCAAATGGCAGCCGTGAAATGTCTGGAGAAAGATTTGGAGGGTGATGATTATTGTGTGACACATTACGGAAATAGCATGGCGGTGCGCCTTGCTAATATCTATGCCACACATTATGTATATTGCAATCGTGGCGTGAACGGTATAGAAGGCACATTATCCACGGCGGCAGGTTTCTCTTTGGTAACTGACCAAACGGTATATTGCGTTCTCGGCGACTTGAGTTTCTTCTACGATTCCAATGCATTATGGAACGAAGAGCTACGAGGCAACCTGCGCATCCTATTGTTGAACAATGGTGGTGGAGGAATCTTCGAGAAATTCGAGGGATTGCAAAAGAGTGCCGCTCGTGAACGATTTGTCATGGCGAAACATCATACTTCAGCTGAGGGAATTTGCCAAAGTTATCATGTAGCGTATCTTGCCGCACATAACATGGAGGAACTGGAAGAGGGTATCAATTGGCTCCAGCAAGACCAAGACGAAAGACCGATGCTATTGGAAGTGTTCACCGACTCGGCAAATGACGCCAAAATCATGAAAGCATATTACGATAGGTTTAAAAAGTAAATAATCAAGATAGGAGAATGATGGGAAAATTGTTTGGTCGTTATTCTTGGAAAGAACTAAAAGATTCTTTTGTGGCAGGATGTCGTAGGTTTCCTGTTGTATTGCTATTTCTCTTGATAACCACTATCAACGCCATCGTGCTAAACCATGACAACGATAGTATTTCTTCGCGCACGGAATTCCTGATGATGTTCTATCCGCTCACGGCAGCATTGCTCTCGTTGGCGTTACGATTGTGGAGCGAGGAAGTGAGTAAGAAGTCATTGAGCAACATGGTTCAAGTGATAGCTCATTTGCTATTGTTGGGCGGTTGTTTCTGGCTTACTTCTTCTTGGCCATTAGACACCATACAAGGAACGGCATTTGTCGCTATCGTAGTAGCTTTGGTGTTGGGTGTGTTCATGGTTTCGTTTTTCAGAAGCAAGAACGACTTACCGCTATGGAACTTCACGTTTCGCTTGTTACAAGGATTAGCTATCGCCTTCATAGTGGCAATCGTGCTGATGGCAGGATTACGACTACTGATAGAATCCTTCAAACAACTATTTGGATTGGACATTGATTGGCATTACTATTTCGACATTTTTATCGTTTGCGGTTTATTGATAGCGCCAGTAGTATTTCTGCAATTCATTCCAAATGATGAAGAGAAACACAACGAGAGTGCAAGCGGATTGCCAAAAACATTACAAGGAGTAGTACATTACTTGTTTGTTCCATTGTTATTCGCCTATATCCTCACACTTTACGCATACGCCTGTAAGATAGTGTTCACATGGACCTTGCCTTGCGGATGGGTTTCGTGGTTAGTATCGACGATGATGATGGGTATGATTTGTATACTGATATTGATTTATCCATCCCAATATCAAACAGAGAAACGGTTTGATCATCTGCTCAGACGTTGGTTGCCCATCGTGGCATTACCTTTGTTGTTGCTGATGACCGTTGGTATTTATCGCCGCGTAAGTGATTACGGCATTACGGTGATGCGTCTCTATCTCATTACGTTCAATCTGTGGTGTTATATAGTATGTTTCTTCCTGATATGGAAGAATGGAAAAAGATTATGGTGGATTCCCGCTTCGTTCGGCATTATCCTTTTCCTGACATCGGTAGGTCCACAAAGTTTTGCTAACATAACGTTGCACAAAATAAAAGGCGACATGAAAACACTATTGACAAAGAACAAAGTCAGTAATCTCTCATTGCCTGTTACCAACGATGACATGAACGATTGGATTAACCAACAAGATACGACTACACAACGACAAGTAAAAGACAAACTTTATTATTTGGGAACCACGTATGATATTGCACGTTTAAGCAACCTTTTAGACACCACTTCATACAAGAACGTGAGTTTCTATACTTACATTCACCAACAAGAGTTTAGCGAATCATTAAGTGGTTATAATTTATTGGACGATCACGTCATAGACATTCCCGATGGATGTACAAGGATGTGGAACTTCGATGAGCGATGCAAAGTCTTATCTGAAAAGGGCGACACCATCATCGTAGAAAGCAAGACAAAAGAAGAGAAATCATGGAAATTTACGCTTTCCAAGAAACAAATGAGAGAAATCCACCATTCAAAGAGCAATCAATTATGGTGTGTGGAAAATGATGAAGCATATTTCTACATCAACTCTTTTTATTATTACGGCCCTTATCCAGCAACCATGGAAATAGGTGGAATCATATTGGAAAAACAAAAATGACATATCATGAAGACAAGAGAATGGAAAAAGATTGAGGGATTTGACTTTCAGGAAATCCTTTTTGAAGAATATAATCACATAGCAAAGATTACCATCAACCGCGAACGTTATCGCAATGCGTTTACACCATTGACAACATGGGAGATGTCGCAAGCTTTCAACTACTGCCGTGATTGTCTTGATATTCGTGTGGTATTGTTGACGGGAGCAGGAGATAAGGCATTCTGCTCTGGAGGCGATATGCACGTAAAAGGACATGGTGGTTACATCGACGGACAAGGTGTTCCGCGATTGAGCGTACTCGATGTGCAAATGCAAATACGTAGATTGCCGAAGCCCGTGATAGCAATGGTAAACGGCTATGCGATAGGTGGCGGTCATGTGTTACATGTTGTGTGCGACCTCACCATCTGTTCGGATAATGCGATATTCGGACAGACGGGTCCTAAGGTAGGTTCGTTTGACGCAGGATTTGGTTCGAGTTATCTCGCACGAATCGTAGGACAAAAGAAAGCACGTGAGATATGGTTCTTATGTCGTCAATACAATGCCGAGGAAGCATTGCAGATGGGTTTGGTGAATAAAGTAGTGCCTCTTGAACAACTGGAAGACGAGTGTGTTGAATGGGCGGAAACCATGATGGAACGCTCGCCATTGGCTCTAAGAATGATTAAGGCTGGATTGAATGCTGAACTGGATGGGCAGGCGGGTATTCAGGAGTTGGCAGGTGATGCAACCATGTTGTACTATTGCCTTGACGAAGCACAGGAAGGCGGTAAGGCTTTCCTTGAAAAGCGTAAGCCCGACTTCGATAAGTATCCCAAGTTCCCATAAACATTATTATACGGAAAGAGACAGGATTCCATAACATGAAAATCAATATTACGGAGCGAATTCTCCATTTCAAACAACCAGCAGGAACATCGCGGGGCGTTTATACCGAACGAAAGATTTGGTTGGTGGAGATGAAAGAAGGCGAGAGGAAAGGCATTGGTGAATGTGCGCCATTGCCACAATTGAGTTGTGACGATATTCCCAATTACGCCGAGACATTACGTATGTTTTGCGACCAAATAGAACAAACAGGCGTAATAGATTATCAAGCACTTCGTCCTTACCCTTCTATGCTCTTTGGTTTGGAATCCGCATCGGCACAACTTCACGTAAACGGAAGTGCAAAACTATTTGATACGCCTTTTGGAAGAGGCGAAGAAGGTATTACGATTAATGGACTGGTATGGATGGGAACATTCGAAGAAATGTATCAACGCATCGAGGAAAAGATACAAGCAGGTTTCCATTGCGTGAAACTCAAGATTGGAGCCATCGACTGGGAACGCGAGATATCGCTTATCAAATTTATTCGTCAGCATTTTACCAAAGAACAAATCGAATTACGCGTTGATGCAAATGGTGGATTTACCCCACAAGAGGCTATGAAGAAATTGGAACAATTGGCAACATACGACATTCACTCCATAGAACAACCCATTAAACAACACCAATGGAAAGAGATGGCTTGTCTATGTCATGAAACGCCATTGCCCATTGCACTTGACGAGGAACTTATAGGCATCAACGATACGACGAGCAAAATAGAACTGTTAGATACGATTCGTCCTCAATACATTATCCTTAAACCTTCGCTTCACGGAGGAATGCACGGGAGTGAGGAATGGATAAAACTGGCACAAGAACGTGGTATCGGCTCGTGGATAACATCTGCCTTGGAAAGTAATATCGGCCTCAATGCCATTGCTCACTTTGCCGCTAAGGTGTATGGACCTCATATTTCTATGCCCCAAGGATTAGGTACGGGACAACTTTTCACAGATAATATCCCCATGCCTATTGAAATACGAGGCGAGAAACTATACTTCAATGCATGATGAACATTGATGATTTTTACAAGGAATGGAACAATCCGTCGGATAAGATACTCGTTCACACAAGCGGTTCGACTGGAAAACCCAAGCCAATATGGGTAGAGAAGAGTCGCATGGAAGCAAGTGCTCGCATTACGTGCGACTTCCTTGGTTTGCAAGAAGGCGATACGGCTTTGCTTTGTATGTCTCTCGACTTCATAGCTGGCAAGATGATGGTGGTTAGGTCTTTGGTTCGCGGATTGGAACTTATCGTCTCATCACCAAGCGGTCATCCATTAAGCAACGAGAAATGGCAAGAAATAGGGATGAACGATATTACCTTTGCCGCTATGGTGCCATTGCAAGTTTACAATTCATTGCAAGTATCTGAAGAAAGAGAACGATTAAAATGCATTAAACATCTCATTATCGGAGGTGGAACTATTGATGACGAACTTGCACAAGCCTTGAAAACCTTTCCCAATGCTGTTTGGAGTACATACGGAATGACTGAAACACTCTCACACATTGCCTTGCGACGATTAAGCGGAAATGATTCAAACGATTGGTACACTCCTTTTCCATCGGTCAACATATCCTTGGACCATGACGGATGTTTAGTGATTGATGCTCCTCTCGTATGTCCAGAAATCCTAAAGACTAACGACATAGCCGAAATACAAAATGGTCAGTTTCGCATTCTCGGTAGGAAAGACAATGTCATCGTAAGTGGAGGCATAAAAATACAGATAGAGGAAGTGGAAAAAATATTGAAACAATACGTCAAGAATCCATTTCTCATCACCAAACGAAAAGACAATAAATTCGGGGAAATTGTTGTCATGCTCACCACCGATAATACCAACGACGCAAAGACTATCTGCGAGCGAGTATTACCTAAGTATTGGCAACCTCGCGCCTATTTATCCATCAAAGAAATACCATCAACACCAACAGGTAAGCCAGCTCGCAAAGAGGCAGAACGTATCGCGGAAGTCCAAGTTAATTGATAGCCCCAATAAGCCCATAAAGCCCATTAACCCCTACAATCTCTTTATCACCCTACAAGGATTACCTACCGCAATTACATTCGATGGAATATCCTTGACCACTACCGACCCAGCGCCAATAGTCACATTATCCCCAATCGTTACCCCAGGCAAGATTGTCACGCTACCACCTATCCATACATTATCCCCAATCGTTACGGGTAATGCCCATTCTTTTCTCGAGTTTCGCTCAATGGGGTTGGTACTATGACATGCAGTATAGATACTCACGTTTGGACCGATAAAGCAATCATCCCCAATGGTCACATAAGCCTCGTCAAGTACGGTAAAATTGAAATTGGCAAAGAATCGCATGCCCAATCGGATATGTTTCCCATAATCGCAAAAGAATGGTTGAATGATAAGAGCATTATCATCTGCCATTTTACCAATCAAGTTTTTCAGTATCTCGAAACGTCCTTGAGTATCCGAAGGTCGCAAATTATTATATTGTTGGATAATATCCTTCGTTTCATTCAACTCACGTACGAGTTCTGGGTCAATCGCCGAATAGCATTCGCCAGCCAACATTTTCTCTTTCTCTGTCATAATACTTATGCTAAATGTTTATGCAAAAATAGTGAAAAACTATCAAATTAGGTCAAGGAATCGTGAAAATATAGATAGTTTTTGTAATTTTGGAGCATTACACATCATATTATAGATATATGTATATCTCCCACTACGAAAGTCCGATAGGTTGGATGACAATGGCAAGCGATGGCGAAAGACTAACAGGTCTTTGGTATGACCAACAAAAGTACTTTGGTTCAACGCTCAATGGTTCGTGTGTTTCACGCGATGATCTTCCGATTTTCCAAACGACAAAAGAATGGCTTAATATCTATTTCACTGGCAAATGCCCACCATTCACTCCTCCACTCCACATAATAGGTAGTGAGTTTAGAAAAGAAGTTTGGGAGATACTACAAAGCATTCCCTTTGGACAAACAATGAGTTATGGTGAAATTGCAAAACTCATGGCTCATCGAAAGGGAATGAAAACAATGTCGGCACAAGCCGTTGGAGGAGCTGTAGGACATAATCCCATTTCACTCATTATTCCTTGTCATCGCGTCATTGGGACAAACGGTCAACTTACTGGATATGATGGAGGCTTAGACAAGAAACAATGGCTATTGCTCAATGAGCGTGTGCCGACGTTCAAACATTTATAATGGATAGTCATTGAATGCATAGAGAACGGTAGACAAGTAGCGTTCACCCGTATCAGGCAGCAATACGACAATCCTCTTACCTTGGTTCTCAGGTCTCTTCGCTATCTCTGCGGCTGCATAAGCAGCTGCGCCACTCGAAATACCTACAAGCAATCCTTCTTTTTGCGCCAATTGACGACCTGTACGTATAGCGTCATCATTCTCTACATCGAACACCTCATCTATCACATTTGCATCATACGTATTAGGAACAAATCCAGCACCGATGCCCTGTATCTTATGAGGACCACTTGCACCACCATTTAAAACAGGTGAAGACTTTGGTTCCACGGCGATAACCTTCACGTTAGGATTCTTCTCTTTTAATCGCTTTCCAACGCCAGATATCGTACCGCCCGTTCCAACACCTGCTACAAAGATGTCAACTTGTCCATCGGTTTGTTCCCATATTTCTATACCTGTAGTATCATAATGTTTATGGGGATTGGCTGGATTCTCGAACTGCTGAAGGATTACACTACCAGCAATGGAATCACGCAATTCCTCCGCCGCACGAATTGCACCAGGCATACCATCCTTTCCACTGGTTAAACGAACTTCTGCGCCATAAGCTTTCACTAAGTTTCTGCGCTCCACACTCATCGTTTCAGGCATGGTCAGAATCAATCTGTATCCCTTTACGGCACTTACCAATGCCAAACCAACGCCAGTATTTCCACTGGTAGGTTCGATAATAGTTGCTCCAGGTTTCAAGATTCCACGTTTTTCTGCATCTTCAATCATCGCTAATGCGATACGATCTTTTACACTCCCACCAGGATTGAAGTATTCCACTTTTGCGATTACTGGTGTTTGAATTCCTTTTGACTCGGAGAATTTCGTGAGTTCAAGAAGCGGAGTATTACCTATCAACTCCGTCAATTGTTTAGCTATCTTTGCCATAATATTGTAATTTTAAATTTGTTCAAAAGCTTGTGTTAAATCGTCAATAATGTCATCAATGTGTTCCGTACCTATTGAGAGGCGAATGGTAGAAGGCGTGATGTGCTGTTCTTCCAGTTCTTGAGGAGACATTTGTGAATGTGTAGTAGTATATGGGTGAATGACCAAACTCTTCACGTCTGCGACGTTGGCAAGCAACGAGAATATCTTCAGTGAATCAATAAACTTCCAAGCCTCATCTTGTCCGCCCTTGATTTCAAACGTAAAGATACTACCACCACCTTGTGGGAAATACTTCTTATATAATTCATGGTCGGGATGTGAAGCCAAACTGGAATGGTTGACATGAGCCACTTTCGGATGGTTGGCAAGGAAATCCACCACCTTCAATGCATTCTCCACGTGACGCTCAACACGAAGGCTCAACGTCTCTAAGCCTTGCAACAATATCCAAGCATTGAAAGGAGAAATTGTAGAACCCGTATCTCGGAGGATAACGGCACGAATGCGAGTAACGAAAGCAGCTGCACCTGCCACGTCAGCAAACACGGCACCATGATAACTGGGGTCTGGCTTTGCGAGAGAGGGATATTTATCGGCATTGGCTTTCCAGTCGAACGTGCCGCCATCAACTATAACACCACCTAAACTGCTACCATGACCACCCAAAAACTTAGTTGCTGAATGCACCACGACATCTGCACCATGTTCTATCGGACGAATGAGGAACGGTGTACCAAACGTATTATCAATGATAAGAGGTATATGATGACGATGAGCAACCTCTGCGACTGCCTCAATATTCGTAACATCTGAGTTTGGATTACCGAAAGTCTCTGCGTAAACAGCCTTGGTATTGGGTTGAATGGCAGATTCGAGTGCTTCCAAATCATTTACTTTCACGATGGTATTAGTGATTCCTTGCGTGGAAAGCGTATGGGTGATGAGGTTGAAAGAACCACCATAGAGATTATCAGCCGCTACGATATGGTCGCCAGCCCTAACGATATTTTGCAAGGCATAAGTGACGGCGGCGGCTCCACTTGCCACTGCCAAGCCAGCAACACCTCCTTCGAGAGCAGCCACGCGGTCTTCAAACACGCCTTGTGTAGAATTAGTCAACCTGCCATAGATATTTCCTGCATCACGCAAACCGAAGCGGTCGGCAGCATGTTGCGAATTATGGAAAACGTATGACGTTGTTTGGTAAATGGGAACAGCACGTGAATCGGTTGTAGGATCTGCCTGTTCTTGTCCAACATGAAGTTGGAGCGTCTCGAAATGTAATTTCTTCTGTGCCATAATTATTATTGTTTTAAATGAATCAATGTATGAATTATTATCTTCAATTATAAATGTTTTGACGGTGCAAAGTTACAAACTTTAGAAATATCCTCCAAATTATTTGTGTTATTCGGAAAATATAGCTACATTTGCAAGCACAAATAAAATATCATTCTTTTCAACCTTACATAAAATGCCATTGGCAGAATATTATTCTACAATACAATATGGAAACATTAGATGCAACTGACTTGAAGATACTCAGAACCCTTCAAAAGAACGCAAAATTGACTACAAAAGAGTTGGCTGATGCCGTAAACTTGACTCCAACACCAGTCTTCGAACGTCAAAAGAGACTGGAAAGACAAGGATATATTAAAAAGTACGTTGCGGTATTAGATCCCGAAAAACTCAACCAAAGCCTATTAGTATTTTGCAAAGTAAAACTCATACACATCAACCATGAGATAGCTGATGCGTTTACCCGTAAAATCATGAGAATACCCGAAGTAACGGAATGTTATAACACTTCGGGCAATTACGACTATTTATTAAAGGTACGCGCGGAGAATATGAAACAATACCAAGAATTCGTACTCAACAAATTAGGTACGATAGAGAATCTCGGTTCGCTGGAGAGTACGTTTGTGATGAGCGAGGTGAAGCAAGAGTATGGGATTCATATTTGAGGATAGAGGGTTTTATGGGGTTAATGGGACTAATGGGGGTATATGCCTCATAGGAATATCGGCACCATCATTTATAAACATCCGCTTTCTTTAGCATGACTATCTTGCCCAATTGAGCGAGTTTTTTCATATCCATCTGTTTTACGTTACCCACCAAGAAATATACGCGAGGATTACTATCCATCTCTTGTTCATGAACACGCTTGATGTCGTCTAATGTTAATTTCTCGACAATCTTATCGTATCCAATCAGAGGATTCTCCGTATATCCTTGCACCTTCATATCATCAATATAAGATCCCATATCGCGGAATGAGGGATACGACTGATAAATATCGTTGAGATACTCTTGCTTGGCAACTTCCGCATTTTGTTGTCTGTGAGGCAAATGGTTCAACAATGAATCCACAAGCATTAAAGCTCCCATCGTCTTATCGGATTGCGTTCCCACAATGGTGAAGAATCCGCCATTAGCATCGGGGTGTTTAGCACGATTGGCCATTACAAGTCTTCCACCTGCAGAATAAGCCATAGAGCGGAACTCACGTACTTCCTGGAACATAACAGAAGACATTCCCGATCCGAAATACAATGACCAAACATGTTTCTTTACCCTATCTTCCTTTTGTGGAGATGGAGAACATAGGTTATACGTACCGAGAAGAGTTTGGCGAGCCTTAGGAAGATTATAAACAAAAACAGTAGGTTGGTCGTACTTTACCAATGGACGATATGTATCAAATGGCATTTCTTTAGGGACATTCACTGGAAGAGTTTCGCAAGCCACTTGAGCAACTTGATTTGTATTTAACTTACCACTATAGATGATACTCATCTCACCTTTCATAGTTTCCTGTACGGCAGATATCAATTCATTCTCATCCATTGCCTTTACTTGCGCTACCGAATAATTGTTCAAGAATGGAGACTTATCGCCACACATCAGTTTGGCTAATACGGCAGACATCACGGAAGAATTATCCTTTTCAAATGAATTGTAATCTATCTTCTTTGACGACTTGATATCTTTCATCGCTTTCTTATCAGGTTTCATGTGATGGAGATAGTGCTGAAAGAGACGCATAGATGGTTCAAAATTCTTATCCCAACCCGTTAAGTTGAAAACAAACTGACTATTCGAGCATTTAACTTCAAGAGTAGTACCAAGTTTGTACATTGCCGACTCGAATTGTTGTTTCGTTAGCGAATCCGTACCTAATTGTTGGATATAGTCGGCAGCCATTTCAAGACGTGGGTCACAAATAGAACCACGATGGAAAACAACCTTCACATTAAACAAATCATTCAGTGGGTTTTTCACGGTATAAAGTTTAGCATGTTCAGCTAAAGCCCTATAATCCGCATCATGCTGCAAGTCCACCAATTTTAGTTCCCTTTTTGCCACGGGAATTTTCTTCAGCTCTTTGGCAAAAGCCGATTCCTCGTCAACATTTTTAGGAATGATAGGCTCGTAACCAGGTTGTTTGAGTTTATCCTTAGCGTATGTACCCATCTTCTTAACGAATTTCACGAAGCGGTCGTTAAAATACTGGTTAGCCACTTTTACGATGTCTGCTTTGGTTACTTTACCCATCCTATCCACCTGAGCCATCATCTCATCCCATGTCATTCCTTTCGATAAGGCACTAACCATTAGTTCGTAGCGGTCATTCATTGTTTCAAGTGACATCTGTTTTTCCTTGAGCAATTGCATACGCATCGTTTCCAATGTCTCATCGGGGAAATCGCCTTTCTTCAAACGGTCTATTTGTTGCATGACCATAGCTTCTGCCTTTTTCTTGGAAGCCAAGATGTTAGGAACAGCCAACACTCCCAAGATTCCTGCATCATTCATCGAAATAGGCATAGACATCACTGCCATTACTTTTTGTTCATTCATCAAAGAGTCAAGGAAGCCGGAGCTACCATTTGACAGCAATTTTATAGCCATGTCAATAGCTGGTTTATCAGGATGTTGTTCTGTAACTCCCTTCCAGGCCCATGCCTCCGCACTGATAATTGGAACAGGAATTTTCAACTTATACGTCTCGTTTGGGTGAATATCGGGTAATTCTGATTTAATACGAGTAGGTTCTACACCCTTTGGAATACGCCCGAAAGTGCGTTCCAAAAGTGGCTTTATGTTGTCAGAATTGAAATCCCCACAAAGTACCAAACCCATGTTGGAACCAACATAGTACTTCTTATAGAACTTTTCCATCTCCGACAATTGGGGATTCTTAAGATTCTCCGTGCTACCGATAATGGGGTAAGCGTAAGGACGACCTTTGAACAAATGCTCAAGAGCATCCTGCAACACACCGCGCAAGAAATTATCCGCTGCCCTATTCTTTTCCTCATAAACAGTTTCAAGTTCTCCTTGGAACAAACGAAATGCAGGAGTTAGCAACCTTTCGGAATTCAACCAGCACCATTGTTCCATGTATTGAGGCGAGAAAGAATTATGGAAAACAGTTTCGTCGAATGAGGTATAGGCATTCAAGTTAGAACCTCCATAAAGCGAAATAAGCCGGTTAAACTCATTGGGAATGGCATATTGCGCAGCTTGCTTACTGAGTTGGTTGATTTTCTTTTGAATGTCAAGTCGCCTTTTCTCGTCTTTTGTCTGCGACAACTCGTCATACTTGACGGATATAGAATCCAACCACACTTTCTCTTTAGCATAATCGACGGTTCCAATGCGATCAGTACCCTTAAACATGATATGTTCGAAGTAATGCGCTATACCCGTATTAGGACTATCCTTACCACCAGCTTTTACCACAACCGCGCCAAATACTTGTGGTTGAGAGTGATCTTCATTGAGCATGACGGTCATTCCATTGCTCAACTTTAGTTCTTTCACCTTCAAGGCATCTTGCGCCAACACATGTGAACCAACTAAAAAAAACAAGATTATTATCGAATTAAATCTGAACATTTTCATGACTGGAGAATTATAAAAAACATAGATGAATAACGTTTACCATTACCATTTATTTCTTTTTTACTTTATTTTTTCTATTTATTAATAAAATGGTGACATGATTTTACAATATTATGAAGAGCATTTACGTTTATTGTATAAAAGAAACTCAGACTCCTGAACTTTCCCAGAAGAATCGAACGTTTTTTTCAGGTATATTTCTGAGTGACTTATAAACATGTGAGAAGTATTTATTCATGAACGAGAAAATATATCAATCATTAAAATCAACAGAAACAGAAGACTGGTTAGACTTTCATGTTGTTCGACCATTCAGTTATTATTGGGCTCGTTTCTTCAATTACTTCAATATTCATCCCAATACCGTCACCATATTATCCATGTTCTTCGGTGCAGGCAGTTGCGTGTTTTTTGCACACGGATCTTTTTATTATGAACATGGAACTGGCTTTCTTTACAATATCCTTGCCATCATACTGCTTTGTATAGCTGACATCTTAGATTGTACCGACGGACAATTAGCTCGAATGTCAGGGAAAAAGAGTCAGATGGGACGTATTCTTGACGGAATGGCTGGTTTCATTTGGTTTATTCCCATCTATGTCTCTATAGTATATAGATTCTTTATTCACCATGACCTTGAGTTTCAATGGTTAGGAATAGACAACACTAATGAGAATACAATTATTGCCACGATTATCGTCGTAATTATTGCACTCATCTCGGGTGTAGCAGGAATGGCGGGACAACAACGTCTTGCTGATTACTACATACAAGTACATCTCTTCTTCCTCAAGGGAGAGAAAGGTAGTGAACTCGACAACTCAGCCAAACAAAGACAATTATTCGAGCAATTGTCATGGAAAGACAACTTTATAGAAAAACTGTTTTTGAAAACGTACGTTGGCTATACTCTTAAGCAAGAGGCTGTCACTCCCCAATTCCAACGCATGATGGCTGTATTGCAAGAGAAATACGGAAGTATGGATAACATTCCCTCTTCCATTCGCGAAAGAATCCATGCTAACTCATTGTCATTGATGAAATGGAATGGTTTATTGACTTTCAATTTCCGTTCTGCATGGTTCTTCCTATTCTGTCTATTGGATATCCCAGTCATGAACTTCATATTCGAGATTCTGGCAATGGGTATTCTTTACAAATATGTCAATCATCGGCATGAGTCTTTTTGTAAGGAAATTGCCGATAGCATATCAAACGCGTAAGAATGAAGTGGACAAAACAGCGACTTAACAATTTGTTCTTCTTCTTCGGCATAGCTGCCGTGGTGGTTATGTTGTTGACTTTCGATGTCAGTTTTGTGGAGTTGTGGCAACATCTCTGCAAGGCAGGATATTGGCTGATTCCCATTGTTGGCGTATGGTTAATTGTCTATGGTCTTAATGCATTAGCATGGAGATGTGTCATTAAGGGTAACACATCCCCTAATGAACACGTTAATTTCTGGCGCATTTACCGACTGACCATTACGGGGTATGCACTTAACTATGCAACACCTGTTGGCGGATTGGGAGGAGAACCATACCGCATTATGGAACTATCGAAAGACATTGGCAATGAACGCGCTACGTCATCCGTCATCCTTTACGCCATGATGCATTTCTTCGCCCATTTCTGGTTATGGTTCACTTCGGTATTTCTATATATTATTCTTGCTGCATTAGGTGATTTGCCATTTACGGCACTAACGGCAATGGTATTGGGATTTGTCGTCGTATTTTGTTTGATAGCTTTCTACCTTTTTGCCAAAGGGTATCGTAATGGTGTCGTCATTAAAATCATCAAATGGATTGGGAAAATACCAGGATTGAAGAAATGGAGCCAAAGATTCTTAGACAGACATTCAGATTCTCTACATCAAATTGACCAACAAATAGCTGCCTTGCACCAACAAGACAAGCGAGCATTCTATCATAGTTTGCTTTTGGAATATCTTTCCCGAATCATACAAGCTTCGGAAATCTTGTTTATGTTACTCTTATTTGGAGTGGATTCTGGAGGTGGATTTACAGGTATCGTATTAACGTATGCACATAGCATTCTCATCTTGGCTTTTACCTCCCTATTTGCCAATATGATAGGATTCCTCCCCATGCAACTCGGTGTACAAGAAGGTGGTTTCGTTATCTCTATCGCAGCACTGGGATTAACTGCCGCATTGGGAATCTTTGTCAGCATCATCTGCCGCGTCAGGGAAATCATCTGGATTGTCATTGGATTATTACTCATGAAAATAGATAAACAATAAAACATCAACTATATGAACAACAAACTGAATTATCTCGACAGAAACGAGTTTAATTTTGAACCTTCAGAAGAAGTGAAGGAAACACTGAAGAACTTTGATTACGGAAAGCTTTGTTTCTATACGCGCATATACGACCAAGGAAAAAAGAGCATCTTTTCCGTACATCTTTCAGAACTATATAACATCGATGAAAAGCAAATCCTCATTGGTTATGGTGCTGAAGACTTACTGAAAAAGTCTGTTCACTATTTCCTCACGTTGGGTGGTTCAAAGACCATGCTTATCCCCAAATACTCTTGGTGGTATTATAAATCCATTGCAGACGAGGTACATGGTACAACGTTGCAATATCCCGTTTACGAGGAAGGTGACACGTTCCACTATGACTTTGATGGAATCAAGAAGATGGTTGACGAATTACAACCGAAAATTCTATTGGTTGCTTCACCAAACAACCCAACTGGTAATGCATTGACACCAGATGAAATGGAATATTTGGTAGGAATGGTGCCACAATCTACGGTTTTGTTGGTGGATGAAGCATACGCTTCTTTCCTTTCGAGTGATGCATCCTATGTGAAGAAGCTCATCGAAAAGCATCCTAACATTATCATTTGTCGCACGCTCTCCAAATTCTACGGATTACCGGGTCTTCGCATGGGATTCGGATTCATCGGACAAGGTGAAGAAATGGAACATTTTGCTAAGTACGCTAACATGTATCTGGGATATGATCGTCTATCTGAAGACATTGCCATTGCCGCCATGAACAGCGATGCGCATTATCGTAAGATTGCACAAGTGATGCAAGATGCGCGCGACATGTATACCAAGGAATTGGGTGCATTGCCTGGATTCAAGGTTTATCGCTCGTATGCTAATTTCATTCTCGTAAAATATCCCATCGAACTAAAAGATGCCTTGCAACTAGAATTTGCCAACGAGTATTACAAGGTGAAATTCATGAATGAACCAGGCATTGACACGCACATGCGCATCACTTTGGGAAGAGCTGAACAAAACCGCAAGGTATGTGACATCATCCTTAAGATTGCCAAGTCATGATAGGGGTTATTCTTGCTGCTGGTATGGCTCGTAGATTACGTCCATTAACCGACGACAAACCTAAATGTTTGTTGAAGGTTGGTGAGCGTACTCTGCTTGAGCGTACTGTAAAT
>OCTX012268339.1_pt1 | contig 25022 bp, 19 predicted proteins | sample 1539691 | NCBI WGS metagenome assembly OCTX01 (sample SAMN02144231, study PRJEB22623) | gut metagenome | biome: sheep rumen | host: Ovis aries | place: New Zealand
CCAGCCGCTGCCGCCGAGTCCGAGAATCCGGAGGCCATTGACGGTCAGCAGCTTGTCGTCGGCGCACTCACAGCCCTCCGGGGGGCAGCTTTCATAGCGCCCGTCGTGGTTGCCGTGGACATAGATCAGGGGCTTATTGGCCATCGTCACCAGAAATTCCAGATACGCGGCTTTCAGGTCGCCCGCCGCGAGGATCAGGTCGATATCCTTCAGGCGGCCCGGCTGATAGTAATCCCACAAGTAGGGCTCCTCGCGGTCGGAGACCAGCAGAATTCTCATAGCTGCTTCTCCTGCTTCTGCGGGGCCAGCTGCTCGCGGTAAATGCCCAGCAGCCGCACCAGCCCCTGCGAGCGCGGCAGGAGCTCATCGAAGCCGGGGATCGCCCCGTCCACGTTGTCGCAGAGCCAGTCCATGCCCATGATTTCCTCCGGGCTGAGGGCGGTTTTCCCGTCGCAGCGGAGCTTCCCGCTCTGGTCGACGATCTGGGCGCAGAAGGGATTGACGCTGCCATCTATGACGCCTTTTTTCAGAATTTCCGCGAGGTTCGTAAGGCCCGCGGGCAGCCCCTCGCTGAGCTTGACGTCCACCACGCCGCTGGCCATCCCCCACCAGTAGTTGATGGCTTTGCTGCTCTCTTCCCAGCTGCCGTCCAGCACCGAGCGCACGATTTTTTCATACATCGCGCCCCACTGCCAGCAGGGCATCACCAGCGGCTGCAGGCCGCCGTTTTCCTCCAGGCGGTACAGGCCGTAGTCCAGCGCACGGTGCGGCGTCTCCGCGCCGGACTCCCGGTTGGAGATGACCGTCACGCCGCTCTGCCGGAGCTCCTCAATCGGGTCGCCGCCGGTGCAGGACCAGACCAGCTTCACCCGTGCGCGGGGATTGGAGAGCCTCGCGCCGAGGGCAAAGGCGTTGATCCCGGCCGGGGTGCCGAAGATCGGATAGTTGGCCACATAGCCCAGCTGGTTATCATCCGCCATCGCGCCGGCTACGGCACCGGCAATAAACTTGCACTCATAAATGCGGCTGTAATAGCTGCGCACGCCGGGATAAGGCTGCGACAGGCCGCAGTTGAGCACCTTCACGTTTTTATACTTTGCGGCAATCTTGCGGCAGGCGTCGATCATCGGCGGCGTGGTGGCAAAGATGATTTTGGCGTTTTCCTTCTCCACGGCGGTTTCCATCGCCTTTTCATAGTCCCGGTCATAGGCCCCGTAGAGCTTGACGTCCACCCTGCTTCCCAGCTGCTGCTCCAGATACTGCCGCCCGAGATCATGCGCGCGCGTCCAGGCGCTCGTTTCGGGCGGGAAGCCGTAGATGAAGGCCACCGTCGCATGCTCGGGCTTGGCCGCGCTCAGGATTTTCGACACGAGCCCCTTTTCCTTCTCCGCGGGCCTGGTGGAGACCTCGATCGGCGCGTCCTCCTCCTTCACCCGGATGTCCGGGAGCAGGCGTTCGAGCGCCCTGCCCAGCTCCGGGAGCGTCTGCTCTTTAAGCGCAGCGAAGGGATACACCTCCAGCCAGGTCAGCAGCGCCTCGGCCGGCGTCGTGCTCAGCTTCTCGGTTTTCAGGCGCTGAAAGGCCTCCCGAAAATGTAGATAGCCCGCCCGGAAGCTGCGCCGCTCCTCCTCGGTCCACACGTGGTCCGCTTCCATGCCGAGCGCCGCCTGCAGCCGGGCATAGCCGCCGGCCTTGCGAAAACGGACGCCGTACTGTCCGGAGAGCGCATAGAAATCCATAAACTCATAATAGAGCCGGATTTCCTCCCCCTCGCCCGGCGCGGGAACCATCCGCGTCACAAGGCCGGGAATGCTCGGCGCATCAAAGCTTTTCAGAACACTCGCGCGCTTGTTGCCCTCCTGGATGTAAAACAGGCCCAGGTACTCAAAGCACTTGACAGGATCCCGGATGCCCTCATCGCTCAGGTGGGCGTCGCACAAGGAGATCCACTTGGTGCCGAACTCCGTCTCCGCAGCGAGCAGGGGCATGAAGTTGCCGGCCAGAGCAGCCGTGCGCCCGGCGGACTTGGTGCCGACAATCAGCTCCGACGGGATATTGACGAGGCCGAGCTCCTCCTGCCGCACAATCGTTACCGTTTCCAGCAGCCGATCGAGCACGGCGGGATAGGGATCCTGCCCCGCGCTCTCGGCTGATTTATAATATTTCTGCCCGTTTTTCAGGGCCTTCGCGTATTGCTCCGCCGCTTGCTGGCTCATTACAGGCGCTCCTTACTTTTCAAGTCAAGGCATGATACACCCATTGGCGCGCGATTACAAGCCCGCCGGGAAAAGTTCTGTCCGTAAATTTGCACAAATTTTTTGCTTTTAGCTGCCCTTTTCCGCGACATTGCCGGATTGAATCGCGGCGCAATGTGTGATACAGTAGACTCGTCAAAAAACGGCGCTTTTTTCAGCGCCGCCGAGGGAGGATGTCCTATGCCCTGCACAACGATTCTGGTCGGCAAGGGAGCCAGCAGCGACCGCTCCACGATGATCGCCCGTACGGACGACGGCCACTTTGACGTGAAAAAGCTCATTGTGGTCGAGCCGAAGCAGCAGAAGAAGAAATATAAAAGCGTTCTATCCCATGTGGAGATCGAGCTGCCCGATCAGCCGCTCCGCTATACCGCCTGCCCCAGTGTAGACACCAAGGAAGGCATATGGGCGGCCACCGGCATCAATGAGGCAAACGTCGCCATTACCGCCACCGAGACCATCACCTCCAATCCCCGCGTTCTGGCGGCCGACCCTCTGGTTGAGCTGAAAAAAGCCAAAAGCCGCCGGGAAAAGGAAGTCCCCGGCGGAATCGGCGAGGAGGATATTGTCGTTCTCGTGCTGCCCTATATCCGCTCGGCCCGCGAGGGCGTCATGCGTCTCGCCTCGCTTCTCGAGCAGTACGGCACCTGCGAATCCAACGGCATCGCCTTCAGCGACGAAAACGAAATCTGGTGGATGGAGACCATCGGCGGCCACCACTGGATGGCCCGCCGCGTGCCGGACGATGTCGTCGTCATCAATCCCAACCAGTTCGGCATGGACGGCTTCGACCTGGACGACGCCTTCGGCGCGCAGAAAGAGCATTTGTGCTCGAAGGATCTGCGCGAGTTTATCCGGGACAACCGCCTCGACCTGAATCAGAACGGTGCCTTCAACCCGCGCGATATCTTCGGCTCGCACACCGATTCGGATCACATTTACAACACCCCGCGCGCCTGGTTTATGGGCCGCTTTCTTTGCCCCTTCTCCCACCGCTGGGACGGCGAGGGCGCGGAATTCGGTCCCGAGAGCGACAGCATCCCTTGGGCGCTGGTGCCGGACCGTAAGATTGCGGTGGAGGACGTGAAATACCTGCTCTCGTCCCACTATCAGGGCACGCCCTTCAACCCCTATTCCAATCAGGACAGCGGCAAGCGCGGCATGTACCGCTCCATCGGCATCAACCGCACCGGCGTTACCGCCGTCTGCCAGATCCGCAGTGGCGTGCCCCACGAGCTGCAGGGCATCGAATGGCTGAGCTTCGGCTCGACGACCTTCGCCGCGATGCTGCCGCTGTACACCAATGTCAGTAAAATGCCGGCCTACGTCAGCCGTGTGACGCTCGACGCCTCCACGGAGGATTTCTACTGGGGAAGCCGCCTGATCGGGGCTCTGGCCGACCACAACTATTCCTCCAGCATCCAGAACATCGAGCGCTATCAGAACGCCGTGTTCGTCAAGGGCCGCCGCCTGCTGCTCGAGTACGACCGGAAAATGACCGAGAGCGGCGACTTCTCGCTTGCGGATGAGGCCAACGAGGCCCTCTGCCGCATGGCAAAGGAGCAGACGATCGACACGCTGAACAAGGTGCTCGCCGACGCAAGTCAGCACATGAAAAACGGCTACAACCGCGCCGACAACTGAGGCTTGGGGAACAAAAAATGAAAATCGCAGTTATTACCGGCGCTTCCGCCGGGATTGGGCGGGAGTTTGTCCGCGCCGTTGACGGCGCGGAGCGCTTCGACGAGATCTGGGTCATCGCCCGCCGGGCCGAGCGCCTGGAAGAGCTCAGGGCAGCCTGCCGCAATCCTGTCCGGCCGATTCCGCTGGACCTGGCCGAGCTTGAGAACACGGAGCAATACCGCGCGCTGCTGGAAAAGGAGAAGCCGGAGATCGGCCTCCTTATCAATGCCGCCGGCTGCGGGGTCTTCGGCCCCTTCGCGGAAAAGGATCTGCAAAAGCAGCTGCTCAGCGCCCGGCTCAATGCCCTCGCGCTGACGGCCATGTGCCACATCAGCCTCCCCTATATGGGGCGCGGCGGGCGCATCATCAACATGGGCTCCAACTCCGCCTGGCAGCCGGTGCCTTATCAGGCGGTGTACGGCGCCAGCAAAAGCTACGTGCTCAACTTCTCCCGCGCGCTGGGGCGTGAGCTGCGGCCGCAGGGCATTCAGGTCATGTGCGTCTGCCCGGGCTGGATCAAGACCGAATTTCAGCAGCACGCGCAGCATGACGAATACATCCGCTATGTGGACCGCTGGTACGGCCCGGAGGAAGTGGCCGTGCAGGCCATGAAGGATCTCCGGAAAGGCAAAAGCGTCTCGATTCTGGGTCATCCGGTGCGCCGCCAGGTGCGGCTGGTGAAATTCCTGCCGGTGAAGCTCGTTATGGATATCTGGTGCCGCCAGCAGGGCATTGAATAAGCGACCAATACCTATTCACATATTTAAAGAAAGCAGGGACAAGTTATGGCTTATATGACGGACATTGAAATCGCGCAGAGCTGCCAGCTGCGCCCCATCACCGAAATCGCCGCGAAGGCGCACGTCGACGAGTGCTATCTGGAGCAGTACGGCCGCTGGAAGGCCAAGGTTGACCCCGCGCTGCTGCGGGAAACGACCCGCAAGGACGGCAAGCTGATTCTTGTGACGGCCATCACGCCCACGCCGGCCGGCGAAGGCAAAACCACAACCACCATTGGCCTTGCCGACGGCCTGCGCCGGATCGGCAAGGAAGCCACCGTGGCGCTGCGCGAGCCCTCGCTTGGGCCTGTCTTCGGCATCAAGGGCGGCGCTGCCGGCGGCGGCTGGGCGCAGGTGGTTCCGATGGAGGACATCAACCTCCATTTCACCGGCGATTTCCACGCCATCGGCGCTGCCAACAACCTCCTGGCCGCTCTTCTCGACAACCACATCCAGCAGGGCAATGCCCTGAACATCGACCCCCGCCGCATCACCTGGAAGCGCTGCGTCGACATGAACGACCGGCAGCTGCGCTTCGTGGTGGACGGTCTCGGCGGCAAGGCCAACGGCACGCCCCGCGAGGACGGCTTCGATATCACCGTTGCCAGCGAAATCATGGCGGTCTTCTGCCTTTCGAGCTCCATCTCCGACCTGAAAGAGCGCCTCGGCCGCATCGTCGTCGGCTACAGCTATGACGGCAAGCCCGTCACCGCCGGCGATTTGAAGGCGGTCGGCGCGATGGCTGCGCTTTTGAAGGACGCGCTTAAGCCCAACCTCGTCCAGACTCTTGAAGGCACCCCCGCCTTTGTGCATGGCGGCCCCTTCGCCAACATCGCCCATGGCTGCAACTCTCTGATGGCCACGCGCATGGCGCTGAAGATGGGTGACTACACCGTGACCGAGGCCGGCTTCGGCGCGGATCTCGGCGCGGAGAAGTTCCTGGACATCAAGTGCCGTGCCGCCGGCCTGGTGCCGAGTGCGGTGGTCGTGGTGGCCACGGTGCGCGCGCTTAAGATGCACGGCGGGCTGGACAAGAAGGCGCTGGGTGCCGAGGATCTCGGAGCGCTCGAGCGCGGCATCCCCAACCTGCTGCGCCATGTTTCCAACATCAAAGACGTCTTCCGGCTGCCCTGCGTGGTTGCGGTCAACCGCTTCCCCACCGACAGCGACGCGGAGATTGAGCTCGTCATTCGCAAGTGCCGTGAGCTCGGCGTCAACTGCGTGCTCTCCACTGTCTGGGCCGAGGGCGGCAAAGGCGGCGAAGCGCTGGCCCGCGAGGTGGTGCGCCTCTGCGAGGAGGAACAGGGCGACTTCCGCTTTGCCTATGATCTGGACGACAGCATCGAGCACAAGCTGGAGGCAATTGTCACGCGCGTCTACCGCGGCAGCGGCGTTAATATTTTGCCCGCCGCGCAGAAGCAGATCGATCTGCTGGCGCAGCAGGGCTTCGGCGGTCTCCCGATCTGCATGGCCAAAACCCAGTACAGCTTCTCCGACGATGCTTCCCTCGTCGGCGCGCCCGAGGGCTTTACCGTCACGGTGAAGAACGTCAAGGTCTCCGCCGGCGCCGGGTTCCTCGTCGCACTGACCGGCGACATCATGACGATGCCCGGTCTGCCGAAGGTACCCGCCGCCGAGCGGATCGACGTGGACGACAACGGCCGGATCAGCGGCCTGTTCTGAGGCTTTCCATGAAGAAGAATCTTTTGATCTTCCTTGCCTCTTTTGTCCTTGTGTTTGTCCTGGGTCTGGGGCTTTGGCTTTTCCTCCGCAGCGGTGCGGAAGCTCCCGCGCCGCTTGAGACGCCTGCCGCGTCCGTGACCCCCGCGCCGATGGTCACGCCCGCCTCTGCGCCCGAAACACCCGCTTCCTCCACAGCTGAAGCGCCGCTGTCCGGCGAAGCCCCTGCGGAAACGGAGGCGCCGACTGACAGTGAAGACGACGGCCCGGTTTTCCCCGAGACCGGCTACACCACCGGCGACCGTGAGCTCGACCTGTGGCTCAAGGAGATCATCGACTCCCAGTGGGAGGAGGGGCTCACACAGGAAGAGCTGCAGCAGCGCCTCTATCTCTATGTGCGCGACAAGTTTGGCTACCGCAAAAGCAAGATTTACAGCGAAGCGGACGGCGATTTCTCCGCCAGTGCCATTGCCAACATGAAGCAGTTTCTGAACGGCAACTGCTACAACTTTGCCTGCATGCAGTACGGTCTGTTCCGGGCCATCGGCGTTGACGCCCATGTGTGCGTCGGATGGATCGGGGCAGATCGGCCGCACTGCTGGGTGGAGGTCGTGCAGGACGGCGTCGCCTATATCTGCGACGCGGAGATGGAGATGCAGTCCATCCATTTCCGAAACGAGCCGAGGAACTTCTACATGGAGACCTACGAAAATCTCGATTATCAAATGTATATCAAATTGTTCCGCTTTCCGGAGGAAGCGGTCTCCGACGATTCCCCCGGCTTGACAAATGCCGGATGATCTATTAGAATAATGTAGAATATACTGTCGAAACATATGATCTACTCTATGGAGGACAGCCATGAAAAAGTGGAATGAAATCGTCAGTGCCCTCAAGGGGGACGACAAAAAAGCGAAAAAGGCCGCGCGGGCTGATCTGATCGGCATCTGCTGCGCCGCGTTTCTGGTCGTCGTCGTCCTTGTCAGCATTATCCTGGCGCAAATGCCCGCGCGCGCCGGCGTCAAAGACAGCGAAGTGCCGGAAACCGCGCTCACCCTGGTCGGCACCGCACCCGGACGAAACGACGACATCACCGTGACCGTCGTCGCCGACAACGAGAAAATCTACCAGATCAAGGTGGATGAGCACAAGGAGACCGACGGCATCGGCTCCGAGGCCGTGAAGCTGCTGCCGGCCAAGATCTTCCAGGCGCAGAGCCTGAAGGTCGACGCGATCTCCGGCGCCACCATCAGCTCCAACGGCATCAAAAACGCCATCATCAACGCACTCGACGAGGGCGGCATTCAGGCTGCCGTTTTCGGCGGCTCCCGCGTCAAGGTCGAAACGGTCGCCGAAAAGGTGCAGACCAATTCCGGCGTTACGGTCACGCTGGCCAAGGACTGGTCGGAGGAATACCCCTATATTTACGCGAGCTGGGATGCCACCAAGGAAAACAGCGAGGTCACCGACTATCTGGTTGACTACCCGATGCTGAAAATCCTCTATGAGCCCTACGGCTTCTCCAAGGACTACAAGGCAGCGCGCGGCCATGCCTACACGCTGGAGGACGTCGTCGCCACCGAGCGTACCGGCCCCAACTCCAAGGCCAGCTGCTGGACCTGCAAGACCCCGCAGTTTACCAACATGGTCAATGAGCAGGGCATCGAGGTCTACGGCGGCTCCTTCATGGATCTGGCGACCGTTTTCACCGAACCCATCAGCTGCTACACCTGCCATGCCAATACGCCCGGCGTCATCACCGTGACCCACACCTATCTGATCGACGGCGTAGGCGAGGACTTTGCGTCCATCGACGCTGCCAACCTCGCCTGCGGACAGTGCCACAATGAGTACTTCTTCGATCCCGGCAACGGCGGCGCCACCACCCTGCCGCACAACAGCCTCGCGAGCATGAGCCCCGACGCGATCCTCGCCTTCTACAACGACGGCGCCAACTTCCCGGACGGCGAGCCCTTTGCCGACTACACCAATCCCCGCACCGGCGTGCGGCAGATCAAGGTGCAGCACCCCGAGATTGAGACCTTCCTGGGCGAAGGCAGCCAGCACCGCGGCGACTATACCTGTGCCGACTGCCACATGAGCATGACCGAGGCCGAGGACGGCACTGTTTACAGAGACCACAGTCTCATCAGCCCGCTGGATAACCCCAGCCTGATTGAGGACGAGTGCTCCAAGTGCCACGTCGACCTTGTCGCCGAGGTTCGCGCCGTGCAGGAGCAGATCGAAAGCCGTACCTACTCCATCGGCTACGAGCTGGAGTTTCTGACTGAGCGTCTCGCCAAAGCGGTTGAGGAAAACGAGCTGAGCGATGAAGATCTGGCCACTGTTCGCTCCCTCGCCAGAGACGCCCAGTTCTACTGGGACTTCGTGTTCGTCGAGAACGCCGAGGGCGCGCACAACCCGAAACTCACCGCTTACTGCCTGGATATGGCCGAAAAGCTCTGCAACGAAGCGCTGGGTATGTTCAAGCGCTGACCCCCTCTCCCAACATAAACACGATGCCGCCCGCCCCGGAGGGCGGGCGGCGTTTTTTGGAGAATGGCCTATGAAAAAAGTGTTTTCCTTTCTTCGCTCCATGCGCTTCGGCATCCTGCTGCTGATCCTGATCGCCGCCTTTTCCGTCGTCGGCTCGGTCATTCCGCAGGGGCGGGAGCTCTCCTGGTATGTGCAGAATTATCCGAACAGCCATCCGCTGCTTCTGATTCTGCAGCTGAACAAGGTCTTTGAGAGCTGGTATTTCGTCCTGCTGCTGGTGCTGCTGTGCCTGAATCTGACGCTCTGCTCGCTGATCCGCATCGTCTCGGTTGTGCGAGGCGGAAAGCGTTTTGTTTCCTCCGCCGCCGCGCTGCCGAACCTCGCCCCGCTCACCGCCGGTGAGCGTGACAGGCTGGAGCGGCACCTGACGAACACCGGCTGCCGCCGGGAGGCTTTCGGTGATACGCACGTATACTACAAGCACCGCATCGGGCGCTACGGCAGCTTTATCACCCATCTCGCGATTTTGCTGACGGTGATCTTCGGCGCGGCCGCGCTGTATCTGCCCCAGGTGCACGATCAGGACTGCATGCCGGGCGAGGAAGTCCGCATGGCCGACGGGCTTGCGCTTGAGGTCCGCGATTTCAGCGCCATGGACGACAGCGGCAAGCTCGCCTTCCAGAGCACCCTCCGCGTTACGCTGCCCGACGGGCGGCAGAGCGGCTGGCAGAGCGTGCGCGTCAACCATCCGATGAGCTTCGGCTCCTATAAGATCTATCAGCAGACCTACGGCACCGCGGGCTCCGTCACCGTGACCAATCTGTTAAACGGCGGCTCCGACACCTTTTTGATGACGGATCTCTCCTTCCTCTCGATGGACAATCTCAATGGTGTCTGGTTTGTCGCGCTCTATCCGGATTATATTGTCACTCCAGAGGGCGAGCTCATGCCCGCGGCCACCGGGGACAACAGCTATCCGCATCCCATCTACTATGTGCAGACCGTGGACGGCGAGGACAAGGCCATGCGCCTGCTTCTGCCGGGCGACACGGTGGAGATCGGGCCGCTGCGTTTTCTGTTCAATGACCCGGTATCTTACCCCGGGCTGCGCATCAAGCACACGCCTCTTGTCGTCAATGCCCTGCTGATCGTCTGCTTTGTGCTGATGATCGCGGGTTTGTATCTCATCTTTTTCCTGCCGCCTGTGCTGGTCAAGCTTGATCGGGACGGCTATGCCGTCGGCGGGCCGAAACCCGAGGGCATGCGCTTCGAGCTTGAGCGTCTGCTCCAGTCCACGACCGAGGAGGAGTTTACATGAACATTCTGTTTTTCGTCGTTCTGACGCTGTGTTTTCTCGCCGTGCTCCTGCAGTTTGCGGGCACGGCCTTTCGGAAGGAATCACTGACAAAAAGCGCATGGTGGATTTTTGTGGCCGCCTTTGCGCTGCACTCACTGTTTATTGTGCTGCGCGGCGCCATCGCGCAGCGGCTGCCGCTGGCCAACCAGTTTGAGTTTGCCAGCGCCTTTGCCTGGGGGATTGCGCTGCTGCTGATCGTGGTGCGCAGCAAGCTGCACGCCGAGTGGCTGAACGTCATCGCCATGCCCGCAGCGCTGCTGGTATTAAGTTACGCTGCTCTGCAGCCTAAGGAGATCACTGAGCTGATGCCTGCGCTGAAAAGCGCCTGGTTCGGCATCCACATCGGCTCTGCGGTCTTCTCCTACGCCGCCTTCATTCTGGCCGGCTGCGTAGGGCTGCGCTTTATTCTGGCGAAGAAAAAGGCTGACAAGACAAAAACGCTCAAACTGGAGCAGATGGATTACCTGATCTATCGCCTGGTCGGCTTCGGCTTTCTCTTCCTCACGATTGTCATTCTCAGCGGCGCGATCTGGGCCGAGCAGGCCTGGTCCGCCTTCTGGACCTGGGATCCCAAGGAGACCTGGGCGCTGATCACCTGGATCATTTACGCAGTGTATCTGCACCTGCGCCTGCGCCGGAAGAAGGATGCTTCGTTCCTCGCCTGGTATGTCATCATTGCCGTTCCGGTGGTGTTTTTCACCTTCGCCGGCGTGAACACCCTGCTTCCCGGCCTCCACTCCTACGGCTGATATCTCTTGAATGCAGTAAAAAATCGGTGAATTCTTTGAATTCACCGATTTTTCATTTCTTTGAAAAGCTTTTCAGGAAAGGTAGCTGACGGCAGCAAGCGCGGCCACCGCGCCGTCGGCCGCAGCAGTAGTCAGCTGACGCACGGATTTCCTGCGGCAGTCCCCTGCCACGAAGAGGCCGGGCGTCGGCGTCCGGCAGTCCTCGCCGCTGTCGGCATAACCGGCCGGGTCGAGCGCCAGAAATTCGGCAAAAGCGCCGTTATCCGGTTGATGCCCAATGGCTACGAAAAGCCCGTCTGCGGCGATTTCCCGGCGATGACCCTCCTGATCCACGACAAGGCCGGAGAGCTCCTCCGTGCCCAATAGCTCTGTCACAGCGGCATTCATCACGAACTCGACGTTCTCGCGCTCCCGCAGCGCATCCACCAGCTTCTGCTCCCCGCGGAAGCTGTCGCGGCGGTGGATCAAGTAAACCTTGCTGCAGCTTTCGCTCAGCAGCAGCGCATCCTGCAGGGCGCTGTTGCCGCCGCCGCAGACCGCCACCGCGTGCCCGGCGTAAAAAGCCCCGTCGCAGACCGCGCAGTAGCACACGCCGCCCCCAACCAGCTCTTCCTCGCGCGCCACACCCAGCATCCGGGGCTTGGCTCCTGTTGCCAGAATGACAGCTTTTGACTCAAAGCTCATGCCGGACTCACAGAGGACGCAGAAGCCCTCCCCTTCGCGGCGAATGGCGCGCACTTCCTCCAGCTCGACCTCCGCGCCCTGGCTCATGGCCTGCTCCAGCAGCTTATCGCCGAGCTCGGTGCCGGACACGGACACGAAGCCGGGATAATTTTCCACCTTCGGCGACCATGTGATCTGCCCGCCAAAGGCGTTTTTTTCTATCACCAGAACGGATTTGCCTGCGCGGCAGGCATAGGTGGCCGCGGTCAGCCCCGCGGGGCCGCCGCCGATGATAATAATATCAAACATCTTATCTCCTTAGCTGGCAACAGCGGCCAGACGGCCGCTGTTGTCTTATTCTTTTTCGCGGTTCAGTTGGCGAGCGTGCTCACGTACTGCTTGATCGCGCCGGCGCCGGCGATCTTTTCAAACTTGTCGCCGTCGACAATGACCAGCGTGGGCGCCTGCTTGACGCCGTACTGCTTGGCAAGCTCCGCGTGCTCGGCGGCCATCAGCTTCTCATAGGAGAAGCCGGCCTTGTCCATGTACTGGCAGGCGATGCGGCAGTTGGGGCAGGTGGGCGTGGCAAAGAGGATCGCACGGCCGCCCTTGATTTCTTCCTGCGCGGCGGCAGCGGCGGGCTGCTCGACAGGCGTCTCCTCCTTCGGCCCCTGATGGGTCAGGTGGGAGTTGGCGATCACGTACTCACGGCGCTCTTTGTACTCCTGGGTCTTGCCCGCGTTCCAGTTCTGCACCGGGCGGTAGTAGCCGGTGATGCGGCTGTAAACCTCGGTGGGCTTGCCGCAGTGCGGGCAGGTAAACTGCTCGCCGGTCAGATAGCCGTGATCCTTGCAGACCGAGTAGGTCGGAGACAGGGTGTAGTACGGCAGGCGGTAGTTCTCCGCGATCTTGCGCACCAGGCGGGCCGCCGCTTCCCAGTCGGGCAGCTTCTCGCCGAGGAAGGCGTGGAAAACAGTGCCGGAGGTGTAGCGGGTCTGCAGCTCGTCCTGAATGTCCAGCGCAGCAAACACGTCCTCGGTGTAGCCGACAGGCAGATGGGAGCTGTTGGTGTAGTAGGGCGCCCCGCCGGCCTCGGCCGCGGTGATGATGTCAGGGAAGTCCTCCTTGTCGTGCTTGGCCAGGCGGTAGGCAGTGGACTCGGCCGGGGTGGCCTCGAGGTTATACAGGTCGCCGTACTGCTCCTGGTAGTCGCTCAGGCGCTCACGCATGTGATCCAGCACCTGCTTGGCAAAGGTCTGGCACTTGGGATCGGTCATGTCAGCGCGAATCCACTTGGCGTTCAGGCCGGCTTCGTTCATGCCGACGAGACCGATGGTGGAGAAGTGGTTGTTGAAGTGGCCGAGGTAATGCTTGGTGTAGGGATAGAGGCCGGCGTCCAGCAGCTTGGTGATGACGGTGCGCTTGACCTTCAGGGAACGGGCGGCGATATCCATCATCTTGTCAAGGCGCTTGTAGAAGTCCGCCTCATCGGTGGCCTGATAGGCGATGCGCGGCATATTGATCGTCACGACGCCCACAGAGCCGGTGCTCTCACCGGAGCCGAAGTAGCCGCCGGTCTTTTTCCGCAGCTCGCGCAGATCGAGGCGCAGACGGCAGCACATGGAGCGCACATCGGAGGGCTCCATATCGGAATTGATGTAGTTGGAGAAGTACGGAGTGCCGTACTTGGCGGTCATCTCGAAGAGCATCTTGTTGTTCTCCGTGGGAGACCAGTCAAAGTCGCGGGTGATGGAGTAGGTCGGGATCGGGTACTGGAAGCCGCGGCCGTTGGCGTCGCCTTCGATCATGATGTCGATGAAGGCCTTGTTGACCATGTCCATCTCTTTCTTGCAGTCGCCGTAGGTGAAATCCATCTCCTTGCCGCCGACGATCGCAGGCATGTCCTTGAGGTCAGCCGGAACGGTCCAGTCGAGGGTGATATTGGAGAAGGGCGCCTGCGTGCCCCAGCGGGACGGCGTGTTCACGCCGAAAATGAAGGACTGGATGCACTGCTTGACTTCCTTGTAGCTGAGGTTGTCCACCTTGACAAAAGGCGCCAGATAGGTATCGAAGGAGGAGAAGGCCTGCGCGCCGGCCCACTCGTTCTGCATGATGCCGAGGAAGTTGACCATCTGGTTGCAGAGGGTGGAGAGGTGGCTGGCCGGGGAGGAGTTGATCTTCCCGGGGATGCCCAGGCCTTCCTGGATCAGCTGCTTCAGGCTCCAGCCGGCGCAGTAGCCGGTGAGCATCGACAGGTCATGCAGGTGGAGGTCGCAGTTGCGGTGCGCGTTGGCGATCTCCTGGTCATAGACCTCGCTGAGCCAGTAGTTGGCAGTGATGGCGCCGGAGTTGGAGAGAATCAGGCCGCCCACGGAGTAGGTGACGGTGGAGTTCTCCTTGACGCGCCAGTCACTGATCTTCAGATACTTGTCAACAGTCTCCTTGTAGTCGAGGAGGGTGGAACGGGTGTTGCGGATTTTCTCGCGCTGCTTGCGGTAAAGGATGTAGGCCTTGGCGACCTGCTCGTAACCGCCGCGGGAGAGCACGGCCTCGACGCTGTCCTGGATGTCTTCCACCGCAACCTGGCCGTTCTTGATCTTCGGCAAAAAGTCAGCCGAGACCTTCAGCGCAAGAAAGTCGATGACACTCTCGTTATATTCGGTGCCTGTCGCGTCAAAAGCCTTCTGGATGGCCGCCGCGATTTTTTTGATATCGAACTCTACGACCTTACCGTCGCGTTTTACTACCTGGTACATATTTCTCTGTCCTCTCTCAGTGTGTTTTCTCTGTGTTCTCAACGCCCCGCAGTTGGACCGTCGGAATGATGGGCCGAATCTGATCGGCCAACTCAAGCATTTCCTCATCGCTGAAGGCACCGAGGCCCTCCATGGCGATGATATCGCCGGAGTCTTTAAACTGCTGAAGATAATATTCCGCAGCGCCCCGGATCCATTCGGCCGCCGCGGTCAGACTCTCCGCCGTGTGGAGCCCACGCACCACCGTGGTGCGGAATTCATAATCCACCCGGCCCTCCAGCAGGTAGTTCTTGCTGCGCTCAATCGCGGCCAGATCCAGCTCCGGCAGCCCGGCGGTTTTGGCATAGAGCGCCGGCGCGTTTTTGATGTCCATCGCCACGCGGTCGACCAGCCCCTCCTCCACCAGCTCGATCAGCCGGTCGGGAAATGAACCGTTGGTGTCCAGCTTGATTTGATAGCCCTGAGCGCGGATCTTGCGAAGGAAGTCCGGCATATCGCGCTGCAGCAGCGGCTCGCCGCCGGTGATGGCAACGCCGTCCAGGATTCCCTGACGCTTCTTCAAAAACTGCAGCACCGTCTCCTCGCCGTTCGGGTCGCCCTCGATCCGCTCCGGCAGGACGAGCGGCGCGTTGTGGCAGAAGGGGCAGCGGAAATTGCAGCCGGCGGTAAACACCGTGCAGGCCACATGACCGGGAAAATCCAACAATGTCAGCTTTTGCAGTCCCGAGATGAGCATAGCCTTCCTCCTTCTGTCGCGTTCGAGTGCTATATTAGCTCGATCTTGGGGTCTTGTCAAGAGGGAAGCACTAAATGTAGGAATAAAATCCGCTCTGTAACTAATTTGACCCCAAAATATAGTGTGCTTCAATAATTTGTTTCTTTCTGTCGCGTGCGTGTAAATATGGTATTTTTCTGCATAATAGCCCGTTTTTTTCCAGCCTGATGCCGCCCCGGAGCGCCGGAAAACAGGCAAAAAGCAGCCCGCGCAGGGCTGCTTTCCTATGCAAAGATTTCGATAATCATTCTTCAGCTCTCGTCAAAAATCTCCTGCTCGCTGACACACTCGCTTTTCAGTCGACCCACCAGGTATTGCAGCGCATCGACTACATGGGGGCGGATATCGCCGCCGACGAGCACCAGCATAATGTCGTCGCCCAGCTCGAGCTCGCCCTCATTGAGCCAGACGCGCACATAGCCAATCCCCTCCATCGCGCGGGTCTGCGCCGCCGCGGCCTCCGCTTTTTCCGCGTCATAGCCAAAGCGCATCCCCCGCACCGGGGCCGTATTCTTTTCGCCGCCGCGCACGCTGGCGCGAGCCGTCCGGCGCACGGTGCCGTTATGCAGCAGATACATGCCGCATTGGGCGGCACTCGGGTCAGCCTTGGCCTCCCGCAGCCACTGATCGGCCGATGGTTTTTCTTTTTTCATGTGCTCGCCTCCCGTTTCGAAGTAATGATCATGACGAAGCGATTATAGCACAGACGACAAAAAAAAACACCTGTTTTTGCACCGCAGCCAATTTACAGCCGACGCCGTTTCGGTTATACTATATAAGATTCTACGATTTTCGGCGTGCCGATGCACGCCGGCCGGGAAGCCGGAGGAGTACCGCCATGATGGACCGCTATGGCCGCCGCATTGATTATATGCGCGTCTCTGTGACCGACCGCTGTAATCTTCGCTGCCTGTACTGCATGCCGCGCGACGGCGAAGCGCTGCCGATGTCCGATCTGCTCGAGGACGATGAGCTTGTGCAGATCTGCGCCGCTGCCGCCGGGCTTGGCATTCGAAAACTGAAAATCACCGGGGGCGAGCCGCTGGTGCGCCCGGGCTGTGCAGGTCTGATCGCGCGGCTGAAGGCCATCCCGGGCATTGAGCAGGTGACGCTGACGACCAACGGCGTGCTGCTGGCCCGGCAGCTGCCGGCGCTGACGGACGCCGGCCTCGACGCGGTCAACATCAGCCTGGACACGCTCGATCGTGCGCGCTATGCCGCCATCACCGGCCTTGACGCCTTGCCGAACGTTTTGGAAAGCATCGACCTGGCGCTGGAAAGCGGGCTGCGCGTCAAGCTCAACTGTGTGCTGCAGCAGGGGCTCAACGAGGACGAGCTGTTTGAGCTCGCGGCGCTGGCCCGGGAGCGCGCGCTGGACGTCCGCTTTATTGAGCTGATGCCGATCGGACTCGGAAGAAGCGGCCGCGGCGTGTCTAACACGCTGCTGCGCGAACGGCTGGCCGCGCGCTGGCCCACGCTGGAGGATGACCCGCGCGTTCACGGAAACGGACCGGCGGTCTATGTCCGCGTCCCCGGCTGGCGCGGCGGGATCGGCTTTATCAGCGCCATCCACGGCAAATTCTGCGCCAGCTGCAACCGCATCCGCCTGACGGCGCAGGGCAAGGTGAAGCCCTGCCTGTGTTATGCGGAGAGCACCGATCTGCGCCCGATTCTCCGCGCCGGACTGACCCAGGCGGAGACGCGCGAGGCGCTCAGCGCGGCACTGCGCGACGCGATTGCCGCCAAGCCCCTGCAGCACTGCTTCGAGGACCCCGCCTCTGTGACCGAGACCGCCCGCATGGCGAGCATCGGAGGGTAATTCATTGATTATTTGATACTAAAAAAGACGGCTTTAGCCGTCTTTTTTCAATCATGATGTAAAAATGTGGTCTTTAGCAAGGCGGAGGAGTGTCTGCGCGGCTGACGCATCGCCGGCGGAAAGCGCCGGCACTTCTCCCTCCGCGGGGAGACGCAGTCCGAGCTCGCTCAGATAGTCCGCCGCCTGTTTTGCCGCTTTCGTCCTCCCGCCCCGGCGGCAGAGGATGACGGCAGCGGCCGGTTTTCCGTACAGCGGAGAGGCGGAGGGCTTCCGTGTCAGAGCTTTGACGCGCTCAAAGAAGTTCCTCACCGGCACATCCAGCCCGAAAAGCCCCGCCGGCAGGACAAAGAGCAGCCCCTCGCTCTCCGCGGCGGCCTTGACAAAGTCCAGCCCGCGCGGATCGTAGACACACATTCCCGAGCCCTTGCAGGCGCCGCAGCCGGAGCAGTAGAGATTATCGCTCTGAATCGGCCAGAAGAGCCCGGTTTCTGCTCCGGCGCGCTTCAGCTCCTCCCCGGCCGCAAGGAGCGCAGCGGAGGCGGCATCCTTTTCTTTCAGGCTGCCGTTGACAAGCAGGAGCTTCATGATTCTTTCCCGCCGGAATCCCGGTCCACGCGCAGCTCGCCCCGATTGGCCCGGCGCAGCCCGACCTCCGTCCCGTTGAGGATGCGGACAAAGTTGGCGCGGTGCTTATAGATGATAATGACGGCCACCGCGGCCAGCAGCGCGGCCGCCAGCAGCTGATGCGTCGCCAGGCAGTAGACCGGGTAGGAGACGACGGTGGCCACCGTCCCAACGACGATATAATCCGTAATCAGCACAAGCACAACAATGGCGACCCCGAGCGCGAGAGCAAAGCGCCAGTTGAGCGCGGCGATCAGGCCGAGCGTGGAGGCAAAGCCCTTGCCGCCCCGGAAGCCCAGATAAAACGGAAACAGATGCCCCAGCACGCAGGCGACTCCACCGATCTCCCGGCAGAGCGGCAGCCCCGGGAACAGCAGCCCGCACAGCAGAGCGGCCAGCACCGCCTTGCCGATGTCGTGCACGCCGACCAAGATGCCGGATTTCCAGCCCATCAGCATCATCGCGTTCGACGCGCCGGGGTTTCCGGAGCCCTTTTGAAAAATGTTGATGCCGCGGTGCCGGGCGATGTAATAGGCCAGGTTGGAGGAACCCAGCAGATATCCCAGAAGAACGATGAGCAAATAGCCGATGATCGGATTCATATCTCGTCATCCCCGTTCTATTTTTTGATTGGATGGAGGACGCTGCCGTTTTTCTTCAGTATAGCATAGTGCCCCGGCGCAAGCAAGCGCCGGCCGCCCTTATCCGACAATAAAGCCGCCGCCGAGCACGCGCTCGCCGTCATAGAGCACTGCGGACTGTCCCGCCGCAGGCGCGCGCACCGGTGATTCGCAGACGGCCGTCATCCCCCCGTCCTTCTCCGGCAGCGCACGGCAGCGCGGCTCCTCCCATTTGGTGTGCCGCACGCGGATCGAAGCCTCGATCTCCTTTCCGAGAGGAGCGTCGATCAGCCAGTTGAAGTCCTCGGCATGTACCTCGGTTTTAAACAGCTCTTCCCAGAGCGCCAGCTCAATCTCGTTTTTTTCCGCATCGATGCGGCTGATATAGAGCTTGTGCCCGTCGTAAAGCCCCGGGCGGCGCTGGCCGACCGTGTAGCGGAAAATGCCCTCGTGCTCGCCGATCACCTCGCCGTGAAAGACAAAGTTCCCCGGTCCGGGCAGCGCCGCACGCTCAGACAGCCAGTTTACATAATCCTTATCCGGGATAAAGCAGATTTCCATGCTGTCAGGCTTTTTGGCCACGGGGAGCGCGAGCTCCTCCGCCATGGCGCGCACCTGCTTCTTCTCATAGCCTCCGAGCGGAAACATGCAGCGGCTGAGCTGCTCGCGCGTCAGGCGGCAGAGCATATAGCTCTGGTCGTTGGCGGGCATGCCCTTATAGAGCGCGCCGCCCTCCGCCCGCGCGTAATGCCCGGTGGCGATGAATTCCGCGCCGACGCGCTCGGCCTCGGCCAGCAGGCTTTTGAACTTGACCGTCGGATTGCAGAGGATGCAGGGATTTGGCGTGCGGCCGTGCAGATAGCAGTCGGCGAAGGGGCGGCAGACATTTTCCTCGAGCTCCCCCCGGATATCCATCACCCTCAGGTCGATGCCGAGAACCTCCGCGGTCACGACGGCGTCCCGACGGGATTTCTCGTCGGTATTGTCCAGATACAGTCCGCGTACCTCGAAGCCCTGCTTCTTCAGCAGCGCGGCGCAGACGGCGGAATCCACCCCGCCGGAAAAACCAAGAACAACTTTACTCATGGCGGCCCTCAACGTAAATCATCAGCACTGAAATATCCGCGGGGGACACGCCGGAGATCCGGCTGGCGCGGCCGAAGTTTTCGGGGCGGATTTTTTTCAGCTTTTCCCGGGCCTCCAGGCGCAGGCCGGGGATGCGGTCGTAGTCGATGTTGCCGGGCAGCGGGCGGTTTTCCATGCGGGTGAATTCCTCCACCTGCTTGAGCTGCCGGCGGATATAGCCCTCATATTTGAGCTTGATCTCCGCTTCGGCCGCTACGGCGCGCGGCAGCGCGGGGCGCTGCGCGTCGAAGGGGGCGAGATCGGCATAGCTCAGCTGCGGGCGGCGGATCAGATCGGCCAGAGAAACGCCGGCCGCCGCCGGGGCGGTCCCTCGCGCGGCAAGAAGCTCGTTCAGCGCCCCCGTCGGCGCCAGATGCGTGTTCTCCAGGCGACGAATCTCCGCGTCAACTGCTTTGTATTTCTCCAGCACCGCCTGATGGCGTTCCGGGCTCACCAGCCCGATGCGCAGACCGATTTCGCTCAGGCGCTCGTCGGCGTTATCCTGCCGGTGCAGCAGGCGGTATTCGCTGCGCGAGGTCATCATGCGGTAGGGCTCGTTGGTGCCCTTGGTCACAAGGTCGTCGATCAGCGTGCCGATATAGCCGTCGCTGCGGCGAAGAATCAGCGGCTCCTCCCCCCGGATCTTCCGTGCGGCGTTGACGCCGGCCACGAAGCCCTGCACCGCCGCCTCCTCATAGCCGGAGGAGCCGTTGAACTGCCCGGCTCCGTAGAGCCCGGCGATTTTTTTGCATTCCAACGCCGCGGAGAGCTCGGTCGGGTCGATGCAGTCGTATTCGATGGCGTAGGCCGCGCGTGTCATCTCCGCGTGTTCCAGGCCGGGGATCGTGTGCAGCATCTGCAGCTGCACCTCCTCGGGCATTGAGGAGGAAAAGCCCTGAATATACAGCTCCTCGGTGTTGAGCCCCATCGGCTCGATGAACAGCTGGTGCCGGGGCTTATCGGCAAAGGTCATCACCTTGGTCTCAATGCTGGGGCAGTAGCGCGGCCCGACGCCCTCGATCACGCCCGCATAGATCGGGCTGCGGCCGAGATTGGCTCTGATGATCTCGTGCGTGCGTTCATTCGTATAAGTTAGGTAACAGACGGCGCGGTTGACGGGCGGCTCCACCGTGTCAAAGGAGAAGGGCTCGATTTCCTCGTCGCCCTCCTGCCGCTCCATGCGGCTGAAATCCACCGTGCGGGCGTTGACGCGCGGCGGTGTGCCGGTTTTGAAGCGGCGCATCGAAAGCCCCAGCGCCCGGAGGCGCTGCGACAGCGGGAGAGCCGCCGCGAGGCCGTCCGGTCCCTCGGACTTGATCGTCTCGCCCACGATCGTGCGTCCGTCCAGATAGGTGCCGGAGGCGAGAATCACGGCCCGGCAGCGCCATACGGCGCCGTTTCGCGTAGTGACCGAGCAGACGCGCCCGTCCTCCACGCCGATGTCGACAACTTCCGCCTGCTTAAGGCGCAGATGCTCCTGCCGCTCCAGGGTCAGCTTCATCACTTCCTGATATCGCCGCCGATCAGCCTGCGCGCGCAGCGAATGAACCGCCGGGCCTTTGCCGCGGTTGAGCATCCGATACTGGATGCAGGCCTTGTCCGCGGCCCGCGCCATTTCTCCGCCAAGCGCGTCCAGCTCACGCACCAGATGCCCCTTGCCGGTGCCGCCGATGGCCGGATTGCAGGGCATATTGCCCACGCTGTCCAGATTGACGGTAAAGCAGACCGTGTCCATGCCGAGGCGCGCCGCGGCCAGCGCGGCCTCAATGCCCGCGTGCCCCGCGCCGATCACGGCAATATCGCATTGTCCCGCCTGATACATAATCATGTCTGTTCCTCGTTTATTTCCGTCATCATCAGAAGGCAGCCCTCTTCCACCTCAACGGAGGCCGCCTGCCCGACGAAAGAATTGCTCACTCCGATGGGGAAATCCGCGCGGATCGTCCCCCGTTCCATGTTGTACTTCAGCCCCCGCAGCGTAACGCCGCGGGCCTCCCCGCCCATGCAGAAAAGGGAGAGCGTGCCCCGCGCCGCGGCGGGAAAATCCATGCGTTCCCGGCTGAGCACCCGCCAGACGATGCCATCGCCGTAGAGGCGCCCGCGCGCCCCATGGGCAGCTAAAAAGAGCAGGCACTGGAGATTCGCCAGCGTGTGGTCGGGCCGCGCGCCGCCGGTGCCGCCGTAAATCACGAAGTCCCGGCAGCCCCGTTCCAAGCCAAGTCGCAGCGCGTGCAGCGTGTCGGTGTCGTCCTTTTCCACCGGCAGGCGCAAAACCGTCTCCCCTGCCGGCTCGGTTGAGGAGTCGAAGTCCCCCACCACCAGATCCGGCCGAAAGCCCGCCGCCCGGCAGGCGGCATAGCCCGCATCCGCGGCAGCGATCCAGTCGCCCTCCGCCGGACGCTCGGGCAGGCCGTAATAGGAGCCGGCGGCAAACACAAAAGCTTTCACGGCGCTTCCTCCCTTTTGTCTTGTTTTTTTATTATATACCAGCGCTTGCGGCAAACACAATCGCTTTTTTCTTTTGCCGCCGGATTCTCCCCTCTTTCCGGCGATAATTACAAAAAGTATCAATTCTTATCAACATTTTTCAACAAATATTTGAACATTCTTCTTGACCGCTGATATGTCAGCGGATATAATAATAGTAATAATAGGATGTCCATATTCTGTGATAATCCATAGATTGGGGGTATAACCCATGAAGCACGCAGCAAACCGAATTTTGTCTCTTCTTTTGCTGACAGTTCTGATTCTGTCGCTGTTTTCGTTCTCTCCGGCCGCGCTGGCCACCAGCGGCGAACTGCCTGAACCCTCGGCGCCTGCCGAGACTGCAGCGCCGACCGAGACCGCAGCGCCGACCGAGACCGCGGCGCCGACTGAGACCGAAGCGCCGACCGAGACTGCAGCGCCAACTGAAACCGCGGCACCGACCGAGACCACAGCACCGACCGAAACTGCAGCGCCGACTGAGACCACAGCGCCGACTGAAACCCCGGCGCCGACTGAAACCCCGGCGCCGACCGAGCCGCTGAAGGAAATTGCGAAGCTGACGACCACGCTGGACCGGACGCCGGTCGTACTGCTTGACGTCAGCGAATCGCACGGCACCGTCAGCTCGAAATACGCCACGTTTGTCAGTCTGACCTGGTATGACACCGCCGGCAATGCGCTGTCCGCCGACAGCAAGTTTGAATTTCAGACCTACCGCATGGAGATCCGCGCCAAGGCCGACGAGGGCTATTATTTCTCGCAGAATCTGGCCGGATATCTGAACAATTCCGCCGCCTCCGTCAGTGTTTCCGCCGACGGAAAATACGCCACCGTCAGCCGCGAGTATCAGGCGCTGGTTTTCGCCCCTCGGATCATCAAGCACCCCGGCGAGGAGACCGTGGATGAGGGCAGCTTTGTTTCCTATGTATCGACGGCGGCCTTTGCCACCAGCCTGAGTTGGGAGTTTATCAGTCCCGACGGCGAGACGATCTTTGACTCCAAGGATATCACCAAAACCTTCCGCAACAGCAGATGCGATAATGACGGCGTACAGAAAATTATCATCTACAACGTTCCGATGGAGATGAACGGCTGGAAGGTGCGGGCCGTGTTCAAGGGCGCACAGGATACCGTCACACGCAGCAACCCCGTTGAAGTGAAGGTCAGAATTGACCCGGATCGTGATACGCCTGAAATGACGCCGGCCCCGGAGGAGTCCCCCGAGCCGTCAGCCGAGCCGAGCCCCACTCCAACACCGGAAGCGACGCCTGTACCCACGCAGGAACCGGCTCCGGAGGAGACGCCCCTGCCCACCGAGACTCCGACCGACGAACCCATCGAGAGCGAACAGCCGCAGGAAGGCCATGAGCATCATTATTCGGAGACCTGGTACGCCACCGCCGAAAACCACTGGCGTGAGTGTGAATGCGGCGCGCTGGCCGATATCGGAGAGCACAGCTTTGTGTGGGAGACCGTTTCCATAAAAGACGGGATTGCCCAACAGAAAGGCGTCTGCACCGTCTGCGGCTATGAAGAAAGCCAGCAGATCACGATCAATCAATCTCAGATTTTTAACAAGATCCCCATTACATTGGTGGTCGGCGGTCTTGCAGGACTTGCTCTGATTCTGGTCATCGCCGACAGCGTGATCAAAGCACGGAGAAAATACGAGCGCTGAACCAAAAATCCCGAAGTGTATTGACACTTCGGGATTTTCTATCCGCCAGGCAAGGAACAGCTGGTTCCGCGGTTTCTGCCCCGGCAAAAAACCGGAGTCCAGAAGGACTCCGGTTTTTTATGCTTGGAAAGGAATCACACCACGCCCTGAGCCATCATGGCCTCAGCAACCTTCAGGAAGCCGGCCACGTTGGCGCCGACCATCAGATCGCCGGGACGGCCGCACTCGACGGAAGCGTCGTAGCAGGCCTTGTAGATGTTCTTCATGATGCCGTGCAGCTTCTCGTCGACTTCGTCGAAGCTCCAGCTCATGCGGATGGAGTTCTGGCTCATCTCCAGACCGGAGGTGGCCACGCCACCGGCGTTGGAAGCTTTGCCGGGGCTGTAGAGCAGGCCGTTAGACTTGACGACTTCAATGGCCTCGGGGGTCAGAGGCATGTTGGCACCTTCGAAGACGGCCATGCAGCCGTTGTCGACCAGAGCCTGCGCGCCCTTCGCGTCCATCTCGTTCTGCGAGGCGCAGGGATGCGCGATGTCGCACTTGACGGTCCAGATGTCACGGCAGCCGGCATGGTACTCGGAGCCGGGAACCTCGTCAGCGTAAACGCTGATGCGAGCGCGTCTCTTCTGCTTGATGTCAAAGAGCTTGTCGAGGTTGATGCCGTTGGGATCATAGACGTAGCCCTGGGAGTCGGACATGGCAACGACCTTGCCGCCGAGCTTCGTGACCTTCTGCGCGCAGTACTGGGCCACGTTGCCGGAGCCGGAAACCACGACGGTCTTGCCTTCATAGCTGGTGTTGGCCAGGTGCTTGAGAGCCTCAGCGGAGAAGTAGCAGAGGCCGAAGCCGGTGGCCTGGGTGCGGGCCAGGGAGCCGCCGAAGGTCAGGCCCTTACCGGTCAGGACGCCGCCCTCGAAGCGGTCGACGATGCGCTTGTACTGGCCGTACATGAAGCCGATCTCACGGGCGCCGACACCGATGTCGCCGGCGGGCGTGTCGGTGAACTGGCCGATATGACGATAGAGCTCAGTCATGAAGCTCTGGCAGAAACGCATAACCTCAGCGTCGGACTTGCCCTTCGGGTCGAAGTCGGAACCGCCCTTACCGCCGCCCATAGGGAGGGTGGTCAGGGAGTTCTTCAGAATCTGCTCAAAGCCCAGGAACTTGATGACAGAGAGGTTCACGCTGGGATGGAAGCGGAGACCGCCCTTGTAGGGGCCGATAGCGGAATTAAACTGAACGCGGTAGCCGCGGTTGACGCGGACATTGCCGGCGTCGTCGACCCAGGGAACGCGGAATTCAATCACGCGCTCGGGCTCAACAAAGCGCTCGAGCAGACTGGCCTTCTCCCACTCGGGGTGCTTGTCGACTACCAGTTCAAGAGACTCGAAGACCTCCCGTACTGCCTGCAGAAACTCCGGCTCATGGCCGTCACGACGTTCGACGTCTTCATAGACGCGCTTGAGATATTCG